>Ga0308165_1000539_pt1 | contig 68464 bp, 51 predicted proteins | sample PhyWR2_FD_201032 | JGI IMG/M metagenome (GOLD analysis project Ga0308165, IMG submission 201032) | Phyllosphere microbial communities from UC Gill Tract Community Farm, Albany, California, United States - DLSLW.R2 | ecosystem: Host-associated > Plants > Phyllosphere > Unclassified | place: USA... | reverse complement strand
CTTCAGCATCGAACCCTGCGTCGAGCGCAACCTTCATCCAGTCCGTCCGGGCCAGCGAGGTCATGAACGGTTCGTTGTTGTAGTGGCTCTCGAAGTCGCAGCGCATCTGATCCCAGAGCGACATGTGCTCATGGCGCGGCGGCACGTCGACGTGGCACATCACCCCGCCTTCTCGCAGCAAGCGGTGGCATTCCTTGAAAATGCCGCGCATCCCCTTGGCCGAAGTCTCGTGAAGCACCGCCGAAGAGCAGACGAGGTCGAAGCTGCCATCCTCGAAGTCGGTATGTTCGGCGTCCTGCTGGCTGAAGTGGATCGGTGCGCCCATCGCCTCGGCGCGGGCGTGGCCGTAGCGCAGCATCGGCGCGCCGACATCCAGCGCGAAGACTTCCGCATCGGGGAAAGCCTGGGCGATCGCCACGGTGGAATGGCCCACCGAGCAGCCGAGATCGAGGATGCGCTTCGGCTTGAAGTCCGGATAGAAGTCCTGGACATGGCTGGCCAGCGTATGGCCTCGCCCGTCATTCTTCCAGCCGCCGTTAAGGTTGCGCAGGTACGTGGAAGCGAAACGGTCGTAAAGCGCGCCGGCGCGGAAATCGCCCTCGGCGGTGTCGACGGTGTAGCTGCCCGGCATCCGGTGATGGTCGAAGGCGGAGATGTAGCGCGGGATCGCAAGGTCCGGATTCAGGCGAAGGCTGCCTTTCGGCTCGGCCACCTGCGCCTCGACCTTGGCCGAAAGCTCCTCGAACTGGCGATCGATGGCGCCGTCGAGCGAAAACCAGATGCGGTCCTGGTAGAACAGCGACAGCGTCAACCAGTACTGGTGCAGCGGGTGCGCTTCCAGCGCCTGGCGAACCTGGGTGCTGGACGTCGGCTTGCTGCCGGTTTTCTTCTCGATGCCGGGTACGATCACTTCGTCCAGCAGGCGGCGGTCGAGCGGGTCGAGATTCTTGCTGGTCCATGCGCGCATGGCGAGGAAGTGATCCTCCATCGCCTGCTCGTCATGATTGGACTGCGGCATGACGGCATGACCGAAATGTTCCTGGCGGTACTGTTCCATGGCTTAAGGCTCCCGTTTCAGGTTAATCGCGGGCGACGGCGTCAAGGACGCCTTCGTAGTCGTGCTGGTCGGCCAGTGCCTCGGGCATCAGCTTGTCGCGGGCAGAGCCCAGCACGCGGTCGTAGATACCTTGCCGGTAGGCGGCGCGGTGCGCGCGCGCTTCGGCATCGGGAGCGAATGTGTCGATATCGGCGGGTCCATGCAAGTCCGCAGCCTTCAGCAGCCGCTCGTTCGCGTCGAGCCGGTCCTTCAGCACGACCACTTCGCCCAGCAGCGCCAGAACCAGCCCGGCGAGGGCATCGACCGTCTCGCTTTCGAATACCACCGGCTGGCTGCCCTTGGATCGCGCCTTGCGATCGAGGTTCATGCGCTCTGCCATCAACTCACTCCATCAGTTCGAAACGGAACACGTTGCCGGTGCGGGCAACGATGTCCTTCTTGTCGAGATCGGGGCCATGGGCCTCCTCGGTCAGGGCGTCCTTCGCCTTGAGGTCGTAGCCGGTCTGGCTGGACAGGATGACCACAAGGTCGGTCCCGTCCTCCACCGCGAAGGGAAATTCGTGCCAGGTTCCAAGGTGCATGGCAAAGCCTGCCGTCCCGTCGAAACGAAAGGCGCGCACCTGCGAAAGGTCGGGAAGTTCGCCATCCCCGGGCGGCGCCATGACCGCGACGAAAGGCTTGCCGCCCAGCGGCAGAAAAGCCTGGGTATGCTGAAAGTGGCGCTCCATATAGCGCACTTCGCCGGGGCGCCGGTCCATCTGCGCCAGCGTGACCTCTACCGGATGCTCGCATAGGAAACGAGCCGGGTAGCTCATTTTCACGGCGCCTTTGTAGAAATCGACCGAAACAGGTTTCACCGGCGCCTCGCGGCCGATAACGGCGCCGAAAGGCGCAAGCGCCTCGGGAGTCGCCGGTTCGACCGTGAGATCGATCACCCTGCATTCGGGCATGGAATTGCCGCCAACCTTGGTCATGGGTGCCCTTCGTGGGTATTCGCTGCGACCGGGCCGCACCTTTGCAACCTCTGTCCTGCTGGATCATGCGCGGAGGATTGCGGATTCGAGCGGGGATCGAACTGTTTGATCGCTGGCCGGATAGCCGCAGAGTGGATAGCTTCCTCCCGGCGGTCGCCCTGGCCCACCACATTGGCCAAGCCTCGGTGTTCGATACCAAGAATTTCAGGTGTTTTGATGAGCAGCGCGATTGTCGAGGAACGGTTGGTTTCGGCCCTGATCGAGGCCCTGGGGGCCGATGCGGTCATCCATGAGGGCGATGCCCTCGCCTACTTCTCGAACGACGTCTACCGCGGCGGCGGTGCGCCGCAGGCGGTCGTTCGCCCGGCCAGCATCGAGGCCCTTCAAGAAGCCGTACGTATCTGCGCGGCGGCGGGCGCCGCCATGGTCCCGCGCGGCGGCGGCGCATCGTATACGGACGCCTACCTCGTCCCCGAAGGCGGCCATGTCCTGTTCGACACCGGCGCGCTGGATGCGATCGAGATCGACGAGCAGAACGCCGTCGTCACTGTCGAGGCCGGGGTCACATGGATGGCGCTCAAGACCGCGCTTGATGCCAAGGGGCTGCGCACGCCGTTCTGGGGGCCGTTCTCCGGCATCGCCGCCACGGTCGGCGGCAGCGTGAGCCAGAACACCCTCAGCCATGGCAGCACCGCACACGGTATCTCTGCGCAGTCAGTGCTGTCGATGGACGTCGTATTGGCGAGCGGCGAGGTCCTGTCGACCAGCGCCAGTTCGGCCATGCGCTTCTACGGACCCGACCTTACCGGGCTGTTCACCGGAGACTGCGGCATCTTCGGGATCAAGGCCCGCATCCGCCTGCCGTTGTTGCCGGTACTGCCGCATTTCGAATGCCTCAGCTTCGCCTTCGACAGCTTCGCCGATTACCACGCCGCATCGCGCAAGGCGGCGATGGCGCGGCTCGACGATTCGCACTTCGGCCTCGACCTTGCGCTGTCGCAGGGCCAGATCGGACGGCAGGACGGCATGGGCGCTCGCCTCAAGATCGCCGCCGAAGTCCTGCGAAAAGCGCCGGACAAGATGAAGGGCATTGCCCAGTTGGTCCGCATGGCGCTGGCGGGCGAGAACCCGATGCGTGCCGGCGCCTACATGTGCCACTTCATGATCGAGGGATTCGACGCCGACGAGGCCGCGCACAAGGCGAAGATCCTGCGCCGCCTGCTGTCCGGACTTGGCCGCGAGATCGCCAATTCGATCCCCACTTTCGTCCACTCGGTGCCTTTCGCTCCGCTGTTCAACGTGCTTGGCCCTGGCGGCGAACGCTGGGTGCCGATTCACGGCGTGCTCGCTCACGACCAGGTTGTGGCGTTCGACACCGCCTACAAGGCGCTGATCGCCCGCCGCAAGACCGAGATGGAGCGGCTTGGCGTGTGGACCGGGACGATGTTCTCGCCGGTGGGGGCCTCCGGTTTCCTTTACGAAGTGGCGCTGTATTGGCCGGATGATCGCACCGCCTACCACCGCACCACCTTGGGCGCGGACTACCTTGGTCAGCAGCCCCACTTCGACGCCAACGAAGAATCGCGCGCCTATGCCGACGATCTCAAGCGCGCCATCGTCGCGCTGATGCAGGAGCACGGCGCCGGCCATTTCCAGCTTGGCCGCGCCTATCCCTACAGGCAGCGGCTCTCACCGCAGGCGATCTCGCTGCTGAGCGCGGTGAAGACCGAACTGGACCCCAAGGGCCTGATGAACCCCGGCGCGCTGGGGTTCTAAACCGAGCCCAAGACCGTAAGCCACCGACAAGAAAAAACCCCGGCAGGAGTAGTCCCGCCGGGGTTTTTCCTGTGCAGGATGCGCCGGATCAGCGTTTCATCAAGCGGGCCGGAAGTGCGTCCGTCACCAGAGCGTCAAGCCGGCGGCGCGCCTTGGCGCTGCCCGCGCCGTATCCTTCCAGAAACAGCCCTGCCCGCTGGTTTGCAAGTTCCAGCGGCGCCAGTTGCTGCGGGCCCGGCTGCCCGGGATCGCAGATCGCGCCGCCGAAATAATGGTTCGCCCCTTCGAGGACGAGGCCATAGCGCTGCCCGCCCGGCGCCGCGGCCTCGAACGGGGTAAGGTGCGCCTTCCAGCCGTCCGCCGTTTCGGCCGTCATGCCCGGCAGGATGTCGAGCGTGCCGGTCTGGATCAGCGCCGGGACCGCAAGCGCCGCATAGCCCTGCTCGGTCACCAGCACCGGGATCACCGGCGGCGGCGAAAAAGCGATCACCGCCTTGGCCAGGCGCGGCACCAGCGGCAGTTGCAGCCCTTCCGGCAGCACCGGCTGCGCCCCGCCCATCATCGTCGCTACAAGCCCGCCATAGGAATGGCCCGCCGCCACGAACGGCGCATCGCCGATATACCCAATGAGCGCGCGCATGTCCTCGATCCGCGCCTTCCAGCTGGCAAGGCCCTTGAACTGCGCGGTCTGGGGATGCTCAAGGGAATCGACATGAAGCGGCGCCAGCACCCGCCAGCCTGCCGCTACCAAGGGGCTCACGATCAGGCCGTAATACTTCGGCGCCGAAGCCGCCCCGTGCGAGAACAGGATCGTGCCGCGCAGCTTGCCCGCGGGACGCCATTCGGTAACCGAAACCGCGCGCCCTTCGGCAGTCTTGATTTCGATGACCGAGGATGCCGGCGCCGGCCCGGCAAGCGCCCGGCCCGCCACCAGCATGGCAGCAGCGGCGGAGCAACCGGCCAGCAGCGAGCGGCGCGAGAGCGAAAGACTGCCCGCCACGATCAAGGCGCCGGTTTCTTGAGATAGGCGATCACGGCCTTGCGTTCTTCCGGCTTGGAGAGGCCCGCGAATACCATCGAAGTGCCGGGAACCACGCTGGCCGGGCGGGTCAGCCACTTGTCCAGAGTGGCATCGTTCCAGGTAACGCCGGCCTTGGTCATCGCGGCGGAATACCGAAAGCCCTTCACCGAGGCGGCTTTCTTGCCGACGACGCCTGAAAGGTTGGGTCCGACCTTGTTCGGTCCTCCGGCGTTCACCGTGTGGCAGGCCATGCAGCGCATATATACCCGCTTGCCCGCCGCAGCGTCGGCTGCAGGCGGCGCCGCCGAAACGATCGCCGGAACTGCCGTCATGCACGCGGCAGCGGCGATCGCGAGTGCCGGAAATATGATCTTTCTGGTCATGTGTGAAGCCTACCCTTTGGAATTGTGTTTTGCCGCTTCAGCCCGGATTTTGCACTGCCGTCTCTGTCGGAAAGCTGTACCCGGTGCCCGCCCGGGCCCCTGATTTCCATTCACTTTCAAATCTAGTTCGCCGCGGCGGGCTTGCCCGGTCGGCGCCGCCGATTATCCGCCTTGCGGACAGCACCCGTCAGCGATGCGCCTTGAGCCAGGCCGCTGCGCGCAAGGCAGCGTTGGCCCGAATGTCGGCGTAGAACAGACCGATATCATGATAATGCAGGCTTCCGCCCGGCAGCGGCTTGAGGTCCAGCCCCGGCGCCAGATAGCTGACCGCGAGGCCGCGTTCGCAGCTTACAGCAACAGCGCCTGCCCGCAGCGGCCTCATCGCGCCGGCACCGGGGTCGCCGGGAACCGTGCCTTTGGCCTCGACGGAAACCGATGCCGGGCGGGCCCGGTCAAACGTCACCGGGTTGATGCAGAGCGGCTGCTTGCCCGGAACATCGCCGTATTTCTCGACAAAGCCCTTTTCAAACGCCGCAACTACGGGGGCAAGATCCGCGCCCGCCTCGATCGCGTTCCACTGCAAGGCGCAGCCCGTCTGCGCAGGTTTATCGCAGATCGGAACGTGCTTGAAGCGCAGCCCGAACTCACCCTCGGACAGATTGATGCCGACGATGTAAGCCGCCACCATGCGCTTCTGGAGCGGCGTGCCATCGATACGCCGCTCCAGCAGGTCGGCGATGTGCTTCGCGCCCTGGCTATGCCCGGCGATGATGAAGGGCCGGCCCTTGCTGACATTCGCCAGGAACCAGTCGAACGCCCGCGCCACATCTGCATAGGCGAAGGCATAGGCCGGGTCGCGGTACGCCAGGTCCCTAAGCGCCTTGTAGCTGGCAGCTCTGTAACGCGGCGCCCATATCCGGCAGCAGGCGCCGAAAACGCTGGCCTGCCGGGCCATTACGCTTTCATCCACCCAGGCATTGGACTTTGCGTCGCGGGGGTCCTGGCTCCACTGCGTCTCGCTGCGGAACGTGGTGGGGTGGACGTAGAACACATCGACACCGGGATCGCGCGCTGCCGGGCTGGCGCCTTCAGGCAAGGCGCTTGCCGCTCCCGCGCCGCCTGGCCCTGCTGCCCAGCTGGCGGGATCGGCGTAGTCCGGCGCGGGCGCGGCGCTGGCGGCAATGTCCTCCTGCGGCGTCGTTGCCGATGCATTGGCAGCGCCCAAGAGCACCGAAGCGGCCAATAGAAGCAGCCGGGCCGCCGCCATCGTCATGCAGCCGGGAGGCGGTAGCGCGAAAACACCACCAGGCTGACGATCTGGGTCGCCGCCGGGATCAGGCTGTAAAGCAGCACGATGCCGGTGATCGCATGCGGCGTCTGCGTCACCGCACCGCCGGTCGAGGATACGAAGCCGAACGCGCTCATCACCAGCCCCGCCACGACCGGGCCGAGCGCGAACGAGAGTTTTTCCATGGCCGAGAACAGCCCTGCGAAGACGCCTTCATTGGCGATGCCCTTGCGGCGGCGCTCGTAATCGATGGTGTCCGTCAGCATCGAAAGCGAGAGCATCACGAAAGCAGAGTTCACCACGCCGATCACCGCGCCGCGCAGCAGCACCAGCACATGCTGCGTGCCCAGCGCGCCGACGCCGGGGATGGTCAGCAGCACATCGGTGGCGGGGTGGACGAAGAACCACGTCACCGTCACCAGCGCCCAGGCGGCAGAGGCGACCACGTAGGTCCGTTCCTTGCCCCAGCGGCGCGAAAGCGAAAGCCACAGCGGCTGCGCGACGATGCCAGTGATCGCCATGATCAGGATGAACAGCGGTATGATCCAGATCGCCTGGATCGCATAGAGGTAGATGAAGCCGATCACCGTATAGCCCGATGCCTGCCCGATGTTCTGGATCAGGCAGGTTGCCAGCAGCACGAGATACGGGCGGTTGCCCTTGATCGCGCCGAGCTGTTCACGCAGGCTGCCGGGCGCGGTGTCGTCACGGATCATCGGCACGCGGGCAAGGCCCAACGCGGTGACCAGCATGGTGACGAGGCAGATCACGCCCAGCACCGCTGCCATCACCGTCCAGCCATGCGCGCCGCCGCCCAGCGCATAGATCAGCGGCTGCGCCACGCCCACGCCGACCAGCACGCCCAGGGTCGAGAACACCATGCGGTAGACCATGATCCGCGTGCGTTCGTGCGGGTCATGCGACAACGCGGCCGAGATCGCGAGATAGGGCACCGAGAACATCGAGAATGCGGTTGAGGCAAGGAAGAACAGGAAGCACGTGATCGCGGCCGAAACTAGCGGGCTGGCGCTTTGGGTCAGGGTGAACAGCGCTACGAAGCCCAGGCTCGTCAGCACCGCCCCGGCCACGAGGAACGGCGTGCGCCCGTGCCGCCCGCGCAGCCTGTCGGACCATGCGCCCACCAGCGGATCGCAGACGATCAACCACAGCTTGGGTATCAGCACCACCAGGCCCGCCAGCCACGCCTCCACGCCAAGCATGGTGGTCAGGAACAGGGGGAGCAACACCGCCGGGGTATCGCGGAAAATCTGCGCACCAAGCTGACCGGTGCCGTAGCGCAGCAGGACAGAAGTCCGCACCCGGTCGTCATGGACCGACCCCGGCCGGTCATGAGGAAGAATTGTCGTATCGATCATGGTGGCCATGCGCTTTTTTTCCGAATCTTTTATGCCGCACCGCAGCATGTGACAGGTCGATCACCCCGTCGACAGAATATTCATGCGATTGGCTACGTCCCGCCTCGGCCCGCGCAAAGTTTATCCACCAGACGGATGTGGGGGTTCGCTGCGTGGACAGGGGGATCCCACCGGCCATGTTGCAGCGCAACGCCTCGCAGCCGGTCCGTTCGGGGCCAACGGGCGGATTTTTCCGGAGATTTCTGCGCGATGAACCCTCGCCTGTTTGCCTGCACCGCACTGTCGCTCGCCCTCGCCGCCCCAATCTCGGCGGCGGAAAGTCAGGGTGACACCATCGACCTTGCTGCTGCGCAAAAGCGTGCGGATGCAACCGTCGCGCAGATGTCCGCCCAGGAAAAGACCGTCATCACTCACGGCATCATGCCGCTTCCCGGCGGCGGCCCCAAGGTCGACATTCCCAAGGACGCTATCATTGGCGCCGGTTACGTCGCCGGGATCGAGCGGCTGGGCATTCCGGCCCTGCGCGAAACCGATGCGAGCCTGGGCGTCACCTGGGTTTCGGGGGCTCGCGGCGACTGGGCGACGGCGCTGCCTTCCGCCGTTTCCCAGGCGGCCAGCTGGAACCCCGCACTGATCCGGCGCGGCGGCGCGATGATCGGCGCCGAAGCGCGCGCCAAGGGCTTCAATGTGCTGCTCGCCGGCGGCGTCAACCTTGCCCGCGATCCGCGCAACGGGCGGACTTTCGAATATTTCTCGGAAGACCCGCTGCTATCGGGCGTGCTTGCGGGCGCGGCGATCCGCGGCGTGCAGTCGAACCACGTCATCTCCACCATCAAGCACTTCGCGCTCAACGGGCAGGAAACCGGGCGCAAGTACGTGGACGTCAAGATCGCCCCGGGCGCCGCGCACGAAAGCGACCTGCTGGCCTTCCAGATCGGTATCGAACAGGGCCAGCCCGCTTCCGTCATGTGCGCGTACAACCGCGTCCACGGCGCGCAGGCCTGCGACAGCGACTGGCTGCTCAACAAGGTGCTCAAGCAGGAGTGGGGCTACAAGGGCTTCGTCATGTCGGACTGGGGCGCGGTGCCCTCGATCCAGACGGCTATCAACGGCCTCGATCATCAATCGGGCGAACAGCTCGATCCGGGCGTGTTCTTCGGATCGCAGATCGCCGGAAAGGCGGCCGCAGACAAGGCATGGTCCGCCCGGCTGGACGACATGAACCGCCGCATCCTCACCGCGATCTACGCGGCCGGGCTGGACAAGTACCCCGCCCCTCCCGGCGGCGCCATCGATTGGGATGCCCACGCCCTGGTCGCCGAGGACGTGGCTAAACAGGGCATAGTGCTGCTCAAGAACGAAGGCGGCGTGCTGCCACTGGCCAAGACCGCAAAGTCGATCGCGGTGATCGGCGGCTATGCTGACGGCGGGGTCCTGTCCGGCGCGGGTTCCAGCCAGGTCATGGGCAAGGGCGGCCCGGCCGTGAAACTGCCGGTGGCGGGCTCAGGCATCTGGGCCGGGTTCATCTCGGAATCCTATCACCGCTCCAGCCCGATGGCCGCGATCAAGGCGCAGGCGCCCGGCGCCGCCGTGCTCTACCGTCAAGGCCAGTACATCAAGGATGCAGCCGAACTCGCCGCACGATCGGAAGTGGCGGTGGTCTTCGCCACGCAGTGGATGACCGAGGGGCTGGACGTGCCCGACCTGTCGCTGCCCCGCGGACAGGACGCGCTGATCGAAGCCGTTGCCGCGGCCAATCCCAACACGATCGTCGTGCTGGAAACCGGCGGGCCGGTGAAGATGCCGTGGCTGGGCAAGGTCAAGGCCGTGGTCGAGGCCTGGTATCCCGGCGCACGCGGCGGCGAGGCGATCGCCTCGGTGCTGTTCGGCGAAACCAACCCCTCGGGCCGCCTGCCGATCTCGTTCCCGGCAGACGAAAGCCAGTTGCCCCGCCCCCGCCTGGACGGCAGCGACTGGGTGGAACCGGACTTCGGCGGCAATCCCAAGAACGGCAACGACAAGCTGGCTACCGACTACGACATCGAAGGCTCGGACCTCGGCTACCGTTGGTATGCGCGCACAGGTGCAAAGCCGCTGTTCCCGTTCGGGTACGGCCTCAGCTACACCACCTTTACGCAGGGCAAACCGGCGGTGAAGGGGCTGTCGGCCAGCGTCACCGTGACCAACACAGGCAAGCGGGCCGGCGCCGACGTGGTCCAGCTTTACCTCACCAGCCGCGCGGGCGAGAACAAGCGCCGCCTTGTCGGCTTCGGCCGGGTGGAACTGGCGCCGGGCGCATCGGGCAAGGTCGCCATGACCATCGATCCGCGTTTGCTGGCGGACTGGAAGGACGGCGGCTGGACGGTCCCTGCAGGCGATTACGCCTTCGCGGTCGGCAGCGACGCCGAGCATCTCGGGGCCGCTGTTTCGGTGAAGATGAAGTCGCGCAGTTGGAAGGACTGACAGGCCGGCAAGGCCTGCCACCCGGGGCTCACCGCGCGGCGGTGAGCCCTTCGCCCTCGATCCACCAGAGAAACTCGTCCATCCAGTGGTCGGTCGTGCCGCCCAGCGCTTTCGCGCCGAAACCGTGGCCGCCGCGCTGGTACAAGTGCATTTCGGGCCGATACCCGCTTTCATACAGCTTGTCGTAGAAGGCCCGGAAGCCCAGCTGCACCACCACATCGTCCTGCGCGGATGCCATGAACAACGGCGGCAGGCGGCCCGGAGCGGGGGTGGCCGGGGGCTGGAGCCAAGGCTCTTTCGGCGTGCCGGGCGGATAAGGCAGATTGGCTGGGGGCAGCGCCGGCATGGGCGAGACGAACGGCATGCCGTAGATCAGCCCTGCGAAGTTCGGGCGATCCTCGGGCTTTTGCGCCAGCGCCATCATGCCGGCGACATGCCCTCCCGCCGAAAAGCCGACCACGCCGATCCGCTGCGGATCGATGCCGTACTCTGCGGCGCGCGCCCGCAGCAGGCGCAAGGTTTCAAGCCCGTCCGCCACGCCCGGAATGCCGCCCTCGCCGGGCTTTATCGTGGCGTTCACGCGGGCGCGCATCGCCTCGTTGGTTTCACCCGGCGGGGTCTGTATCAGGCGGTACTTGAGTACGAATGCGGCAATGCCGTGCGCCGCCAGCCACTGCGCAACAAAGCTGCCTTCATGTTCGATCGCAAGTAGGCGAAAGCCGCCGCCGGGCGCGATGATGACCGCCGCGCCGGTCGCCTTGCCGGGCGGCGGCAGGAAGGCTTGATAGGTCGGCACGGTGACGTTCCAGAGCGTCCTGTCGCCCGGCACCTGCCCCCCGCGCGCCTCTTCGGTGACCGGAATCGCCAGCTTGCCCGGCCACCCCGGCAGATCGGGCACTCCGCGCGGCCAGATCGCAACCGGCGCCAAGGCGCGCACGCCCTCGGCCCCGGCGCTTTCGCCGGCAGCCGGAGCCGCCTGGACGCAAGGCGCGGCCACAACCGCCGCAGCCCCGAGCAGCGCCGCTGCCATGGTCATGGAGACCCCCCTCATCGGAACAACCGGGGCGCGAAGTCCGCGAAGTAGCGGCGCCAGTTGGGCCATTCGTGGCCCCCGCCGCTCTCATTATAGACGTGGGCGATGTGATACCGATCAAACAGCCCGCGGGTAGGTGCGACAGTGGCGTAGAGGAAATCCTCACGGCCCATCGCGAAGTAGAGCAGTTTCAATTCCTGCGCGCTGCGGCGGAGCCTGTCGTCATATTTCGCCGCATAGGTATCAACCCCGTTGAACGCGCGGCCCTCGGTCAAACCCATCGAGAACACGCCGATCCAGCGAAACAGGTCCGGATGCGTCAGCCCGTTTCGCAAGGTATGCGACCCGCCCATCGACAGCCCGGCCATAGCCCGCGCCTCTGCCCGCGCATCGCTGCGATAATTGGCATCGACATAGGGGATCAGGTCCTTGACAAGATCGTCGCCAAAATCGGGGTTATCGAGCGTCATCACCCCTTCGCGCAGCGGCGTGTGACCATCGGGCATGACCACGATCATCGGCAGCGCCTTGCCGCCTGCGATCAGGTTGTCGAGGATCAGATTGGCATGGCCCACGCTGGTCCAGCTGTCGTCGCTGTCACCCGCGCCGTGGACAAGATAGAGCACCGGGTACTTGCGCCCATCCTTCATGTAACCCGGCGGCGTGTAGACATGGGCGCGCCGGGCCATGCCCAGCGACTTCGACCAGTATTCCACGGTGGAGACAGCGCCGTGCGCAACCTGGGCATTCCAGCTCTGGAACTCGCCCTCGGGGCCCTTGACCTCGAACGTGGAATCGATGCCCTTGAGTTCCTCGGAGAAAGTCTTGCCCAGCGGGTCGACGGTCTTCACGCCGTCCACCCGGAAGGCAAAGCGATAGGTATCGGCCGGCACGGGCTGCGGTGTGGTGACGCTCCACAGGCCAGTCTTGTCCTTCGTCATCGCCAGGCCCGGCGGCGTGCCGGGCGGGAAGCCCATGGGGATGATCTTCGCAATGTCAGTGCTGGTCAGCAGCACTTCGTTGGCAGCCGGCGCGCAGAGGCGGAACGTCATGCGCTGGTCGGGAAGCTGTTCGACCGACTTGAAGGGGGCGGGGCCGGAATAGAACGGCGGCGTCACGCAGGTCGACGGATCGAGCTTGGGCGGCTGCATCTGCGCCATGACGGGGAGCGGCGCGGCAAACGAGGCGGCAAGCCCCGCCATCAGCGCCGACACGGAAACGAACCTGCTGCGAACCATGAAACCCCCTTCGCAAGAACGGCACATGCCGCCGCTACGAAAAAGTCACCGCCTATGGCCCGGGAGCAAATACCGGACTGACGGCTATCCGACTGGCAGCTATCCGAACAGGGCGCGCGGTCGGTTCACTTGTGCGGCCCGGCCTGGCCCTGAAGCCGCGCGGCAACGCACTGGTCGGCCGGCACCCCATCCGGACAACTGCTGCTCTTGGGTACCAGCGGGCTGTCCTTGGGGAGACGGACGGTGAGAATGCGCACCGGCTCTGTCCCGATCATCCGCGAGGTATGGCCGCGCCCGGTCACGTCGTCGGCCAGCACGATGTCCCCTTTGGACAGGATGTGCTTCGATCCATCGCCCAGCCCCACTTCGAGCTGGCCCGCCAGCACGATCAGGAAGCGCGGCGTGGAGACACCGTGGAAATCGATGAAATCGCCTGGCAGGGTATCGCCGATCTCGACATCGGTGGCCCGCAACCGCGACTGTACCGAGTGGCCGTCGCCCCCGCCGGTCAACGGAAGGTCGATGATCTCAAGGTGCGATTCTCCGTCGGCGCCGCCGGACATATGCATGACCCGCATGGCCTTGCCGGTGGGCGAAAGCGGCGAGACCGGCGGCGGATCGCCCGCCTGCTTCGCCGATGAAGGTCCGCAAGACACGCCGATCATGGCGACTGCGGCAAAGAGATGGCGGGCCTTCATGCTTCGGCTCCCACAGGCTCGGCTCCTACCGGGCGAGCGATACCCGCTGCTTCATCATGGCGCGCGGCCAGTTCGCGCAGGCGCGGGATGAGTTCGCGGCCCTGCACCGCGATATCGCCAAGCAGATCGAAACCGCGCAGCAGGAAGCCGCCGATGCCCATCGCATAATAATCCATCAGCGCATCGGCCACCTGCTCCGCCGTTCCCACGAGCGCCGGGGGCAACATCGGCGTGGAGAAATCCACCGAGGCCCGAGTGATCCCCGTCCACAGCCGTTTGTCGACCAGTTCGCTTCCGTTGGCCAATGCCTCAAGCTCCGCGCGGCCGGAACCGCCGCGCGAAGTGGCCAGCCTGGGGTCTAGCCGCATCGCAGTGCCGGTCGCCTCCGCCTTGCCGGTTTCGGCAGCGGCGATCTTTCCCCGCTGCTCCTCCGCCGTTTCGCGCAGCGCCTCGATGACCTCGCTTGCGGCCCTCCACGCCTGTTCCTCGGTATCGCCGAGGATTACCCGCGCCGAGGTCTGGAGGCGCAGTGGACGGCCGGTTCTGGCCCAGGCGCCCTGCACCTGCGCCACCGTTTCCGCCATCTGCGCCAGGGGCTTGAGCCCGCCGATGGCATAGACGTCCGCCACCCGCGCGCCCGTCTCCAGCGCCAGCGGCGAGGCTCCGCCCCAGTAGACCGGCACGGCGCCGTGCACCGGCCGTATCTCCGACAGTGCACGATCGAACCGATACCACTCGCCCTCATGGCTCACCGGCTCGCGCGCTTCCCAGATCGAGCGCATGATTTCCACGTATTCGCCGCTGCGCAAATAGCGCTCGTCCTTCGTGTGGTAGTCCCCGTCGCAGGCCAGTTCGAGGTCGTTCGCCCCGGTGATGACATGGACGCCCGCCCGCCCGCCGCTCAGCTGGTCAAGCGTGGCGAACATGCGCGCTGCCATGGTCGGCGCGATGAAGCCGGGCCGGTGCGCCACCATGAACGACAGTCGGCGCGTGATCCCCGCCGCATAGCTGGCGATCGCGAAGGGATCGGGCGCATAGGAGTTCTGCAGGATCAGCACGCGGTCGAACCCGTTCTCGTCGAAGGCCCGGGCCAGTGTGCCGATCATCTGCGCATCGAAGGGCGGGCCACCGGCGCGGGATATCTCCGAGGCGTTGCGGTGGAGCAGGACTCCGAGAATTTCGAGCGGCATGGCGGGGCTATCTCCCTGGACCGGCGCAGAACATCGCTCCACCCGGCTGATTGAACAGGGAAACTGCCAGCTGACCGCAGAGCGAATAACTCAAGAAATCTATTACCCTGCAACATAACCTTGATCGACCCTTGCAGCGTCTCCCGGCCATCACGGAAAAGTGCCCAAGATGAATATCGTCAAGCTCGAACGCATGATCGCGGTCTATGAGGCCGGCAGCTTCCGCAAGGCGGCGCGCGGCTTCGGCATGTCGCAGCCCGCGCTCACCTGGAGCATCCGCCAGTTGGAGGAAAGCCTTGGCCTTTCGCTGTTCGACCGTGGCCCGTCCGGCATCCGCCCGACCGAGGTGTGCGAAACACTGATCGTCCGCGCCCGCCTGATCGTCAACGAACACAACCGCCTGCTCGCCGAAGTGGAACGGACCAACCGCTCTCAGGTGATCGTCGTGGGGGTTCATCCGGTGCTGCTGAACAGCCAGTTCGCCCACACCGTGGCCGCCTTCCGCGAACAGGAACCCACGGTCACCCTGCGCGTGGTAGAGGCCTATAGCGCCGACCTCATCGCCCTTCTGCGACGCGGAGAATTGGACCTTGCATTCTCCGCCGCGCCGGACAGCGAGGAGGAGGAAGTCGCCTTCGAACCGCTGCTGCGCCAGTATTACTCGGTATTCGGGCGTGCGGACCACAAGATTTTCGGCGAGATCGCGCGCGGCGACCCGATTAGCCCCCATGCCTGGGCCCAGGCGGACGCCCCCAATGTCGCTGCGGGACGGTCAGCCGGCGCCGTACAGCACGACAATGCCAACATGGTACTGGAACTGCTGACCCGCTTCGGCATGACCGAAAGCACTGTGGCGGTCCGTTCCGCCTCGATGCACCTGATCCGCCGCATGGTGCTGGACGGCGGCCTGCTTGGCATGATCCCCGAAAGCCAGTTCGCCACCGAACTGCGCGATGGCACTGTGCGGCAGGTGCCCGGATCGAACATCGAAGGCCCGCCGCTGGGGCTGCTATGGATCGATGGCGGGTACGAGACGATGGCCCGCCGCCGCCTGAAATCGGCGCTGCGCATCATGCAGGCCCCGGAACGGCTCGAAAGCATCCCTGTGCCGGATATCGCGGCATGAGATTGAGTGGGGAGCGATAAAGCCTCCTTATCACAGTTCAACATTAGTTCTCTGTTCGCCCTCCAAACCTCGCCGCAGGATAGGCGAACTGGTTGGGGTGGGTATCCAGTCTCCCATCCCGGCCCCTTTTTTCCCTTCAGGCGAGACCGACGATGAACGAACGTCCCCTCAACCCGATCACCGCCGAGCATATCGAGACCTACCGCGCCGACGGCGTGGTCTGCCTGCGCCAGATGTTCGATGCGGAATGGATCGAGCAGCTACAGCAGGCCGCGCTGGAAGTTGCCGCCGATCCTGCGGCCTACGGCCTGACCGGCCCTTCGCACGGCGCCATGATCTCGGTCTCGCACCTATGGCACAAGCGGGGTGTCTTCCGCGATTTCGTGTTCAATTCCCCGGCGGGAGAGATCGTCGGCCGGGTGATCGAGGCGGACAACGTGCAGATGTTCCACGATCACCTGTTTCGCAAGCCGCCGAGGTCGCCCTCGATCATGCAATGGCATGCCGACCATCTCTGGCCTTTCACCGGCACGATGATCCCTAACCTGTGGGTTGCCCTGTCGCCGGTGAACGAGGAGAACGGCCGCATCGAATTCGTCGCCGGCTATCACCGCTTCTGCATCGATACCGGATCGCGCTTCGGCCCGGCGGGCGACGGCACTTTCCGCTTCCCCGATTTCGAGACGGAGCGCGGCAATCCCGACTTCCCCTTCCGTTTCGTCACCTGGGATCTCCAGCCGGGGGACGCGGTGCTATTCCATGTCGACATCCCGCATTATTCCAAGGGCAACGATTCCGCGACGCTGGACCGTACCGGCCTTGCCATGCGCATGATCGGCGATGACTGCTACTGGTGCCCGCGCGAAGGCCTGATGCCGGTGCAGGGCATGGACCTGCTCAGCCAGCCGGACGGCGTCCACCCCGAGCCCGGCGAACTTCTGCCGCTGATCTGGCGCCGTCCCGACGACGAACCGCGCGCCTTCACCCCGCGCGAGGAGCAGGTCGCATGAACGTCTCCCCCGATCCCGTCGACGCCGGCAAGCGCGGCTTCCTGGGCGGCGGCGCGGCCCTGCTCGCCAGCCTTGGCCTTGTCGAAACGGCTTGGCCCGGCGCCGCTCTGGCGAGCACCAAGGTAGAGCCGATCCAGGGCCCGGACCTGCCGATGGAATTCCCCGGAACCGGCGGGGAAATACCCTGGCTGAAGCGGGTATTTCACCTCTATTCCGGCGCCGACGGCCTCACCCGGGCCGAGCAGCTCGACGTGGTGGAACCGCGCGGCAAGGCCATCGCCACGCTGCTGCGCCGCACAGCCGCGCGCGTCACACTGGGCGGATCGCAGCCGGGCGCGGGCTTCGGTTTTCACGTCGCCAATCAGCCGACATTGCTGATCCCGATCTTCGGGTCGATGATGATCGGCCTGCACGATGGCACGGAATACGAATTGCGCCACGGTGACCTCGCCTATGCCGAGGACTGCACCGGCAAGGGCCATATCTCGAAAGCCGGCCCGGAAGGCTCGTTCATGGTCGCCGTCCAGCTGCCCAAGGGCGGATGCCCGGCCACCGGCAGTTCCGACATGACGAAAGTCTGGTCCGACTGACCCAGCCCCAACCTTGCCCAGCCCTTCCATTTGAGGAAACCGCGTGAAGAAGAGTGCATATCTGGGTTGGGCGATCGGCTCCTTCACGTCCTCCGCGCTGGTGAGCGCGGTGGGCCTGCTGCACTTGCGCTTCATGACGGATTCGCTTGGCATCACCATCGGCCTGGCGGGCATGTTCACGGTGCTGGCCAAGATCTACGACGCGGCGTGCGATCCGCTGATGGGCTACCTCGGCGACCGCACCCATACCCGCTTCGGCAAATATCGCCCCTATCTGCTGGGCGGCGGCCTGATGGCGGGGCTGTCGATGGTGATGTTGTTCAACGTGCCCGGCGCCTTGTCGGGCACGGCGCTCTGGGCCTGGGTGGTCATGACCCTGCTGGTCTTTTCCACCGCCTATACGGTGTTTCGCATCCCCTACCTCGCGCTGGGGCGGGCCATCACCACCGATTTCGCGGAACGCTCGAAACTGATGACGTTCAGCGTCTACGGCTCGTCGCTCGGCAACATGGCTGCGACGGCCGCCGCGCCTTTCCTCCTATCGCGGATCGGCAGCGACCGTGCCGGACACGGCGTCGTCGCCGTGATCCTGGGCGTGCTGATCGCGATGGGCGGCGCCGCCTCGTTCCTGCTGCTGCGCGAACGCGAGGCGCCCGAAGCCGCGAAGGCCGGCGAAGGCTCCCTACGCGAGGCTTTCGCGGCGCTGCGCCGGAACCGCCCGTTCCTGTGCCTGATCGGCTTCAAACTGGTGCTGTTCTCTGGCCTGACGGTGCACATGTCGGCGATACCCTTCTACACGCGCCACGTGCTGAGCGTGGCGGACAGCACGCTGGGCTCGATCTTCCTCGTCCAGACGCTGGCGATGATGGGATCGCAGTACCTGTGGGTCCGGCTGGCCGCGCGCCACGGCCGCCGCAATGCCCTGCTCGGAGCCAGCGCCCTGTGCGCGGTGGCCTATTTCAGCTGGCTGTTCATCCCCGCCTCTCACCCTGAGCCTTATGTGCATATCTGCGCGCTGCTTTCGGGAACGGCGACAGGCGGCGTGTTCCTCGGGCTCTATACCGTGCTGACCGACACGATGGACTATTCGCGCCAGCTTCAGGGCGAAAACCGCGCGGGCATGTTGGCGGGGATTTTCGTGATGGTCGAAAAGGGCACGGCGGCCTTCGGCACTTTCGTGTTCAGCATGGCCATGGCCTGGGTCGGCTTCGTGTCCTCCACCGGCGACGGCGCCAGCATGCAGCCTCCAGGCGTGCGCGTGGGCATCATGGCCGCGCTTTCGCTGGTGCCTGCGCTGGCCGCCGTGGGCGCGGCGCTGATCATGCTGCGATACCGTATTCCGGGAGAACCCCGTTCGGATTTTCGAAAGCCAGCCCCGAACGTACCAATAATCAAAAACGACAATCGAGCTGTGAATAAATCTGTCTTTTAGACAAAAACCCACGTTAATAAAATAACCGACTGCCAAAATGGCAGTCCGCTATTTGTTGTTTTGACAATATTTTTTAATATCCGATCTACGGATACAGACGATGTCCGTAAATATAGAATGTGTTATTGCGTCATCATGACACCTCAAGAACAATACAACTTGAGGGAAACATCCATGACCGGCCGAGTGAGAATTGCAAAACTGACAGGAAGCGCCATCGTTACAGCACTGGTTTTCGCGGCAAGCCCCGCGCTGGCCCAGCAGGCGGACGAAAGCGAAAACGGCAATACCATCGTCGTCACCGCCAAAAACCGCAAGGAAAGCCTGCAGGACGTGCCGCTGGCGATCACCGCGCTCAGCAACCAGGATCTTGCCAGCGCCCAGATCCGCGACGCCCGCGACCTTCAGAAGATCACGCCCAATCTCAGCCTCTTCGCCGGATCGGGCCGCAACGACCCCTCTGCCTACTCGCTGCGCGGGTTGGCGCCCAACACTTCGGACGAACGCTACCAGGGCATCTCGATCTTCATCGACGGTGTGGCTCTTTCCGGCCAGCTCGCCTCGCTGGACCTCGAAAACCTGCAGCGCGTGGAAATCATCAAGGGTCCGCAGAGCGCCACATTCGGCCGCGCGACTTACAGCGGCGCCATCAACTACGTCACCGCCGATCCCTCGGGCGACAGTATCACCGGTTTCGTCAAGGCGCGCGGCAGCCTGACCACTACCGCACCGGACGCCAGCTACTACTTTGGCGGCACCGTCACCGCGCCGATCGTCAAGGACGCGCTCTGGCTTTCGGTCTCAGGCTCACTCATGCAGAACGGCGCCTTCGCCAAGTCGGTGGACGACCGCGCCCCGATCGGGCGCGAGCGTACCCAGGTCGTCTCCGGCACCCTGTTCTTCAAGCCGGACGATACGTTTTCGATCAAGCTGCGCGGAATGTACCAGCACGACCGCGATTCCTCCCCTTCGCAGGTCGTCGAACATCCGCGCGAATGGCTGAACGCTGGCGTTCCGGTAGCCGCATTCTCACGCGGTAACGGCTCGTTCTTCCCCACCTACCTGCCCAGCGGCGATCTCGATTCCATCGGCACCCAGGGCGCCACCGGCTACGGCCGCGACCGCTATTTCGCCAGCGCCGTCGTCACCAAGCAGCTTGGCGATTACGAACTGAGCTACCGCGGCGGCTACTTCAAGGAATCGCGCTGGGCCAACGTGGCCACCGTGCCCCGCGCGCCGCGACCGGGACAGGACCCGGTCTTCGGAGACCTCGTCACCAACGGCACCGTCACCGTGCGCAGTTCGGTGCTGGGCACCTTCCCCTCTACCGAGACGTTCGAGAACACCAGCCACCAGGTCATGTTGCTCTCTCCCGGCGACAAGCCCTTCCGCTGGCGCGCCGGGCTGTACTACTTCTGGGAGAACGACCTGTCGGCCTTCACCGGCTATGGCACCGCTGCCAATCCCAAGGGCATCACCCGCAATGACAACCTTACCAACATGGCCGTTCTCGGCGGTTTCGACTGGGATTTCACGGATAAGCTGACGCTGAGCGGTGAAGGCCGCTACGCGCATGAAAAGGTGTCCTCACCCGCTTGCCCAAGCTGCGCATTCTACCCCACGCTAACCGATTTCAACAATAAATCGAACGACTTCAGCCCGCGCGTGACCTTGAGCTACAAGGTCACCAACGAGAACATGGTCTATGCGCTGTTCTCGAAAGGCGTGAAGAGCGCCCGCTTCAGCTTCGTCAACGTAGCAGGAACCTATGTCGGCCTAGCCGCCGATCCCGAGAAGCTGTTCAACTACGAGATCGGCAGCAAGAATTCGTTCTTCGGCGGGCGCGTGACAGTCAACCTTGCCGCCTTCTATGACGAGGTGAAGGACCAGCAGCTGGTTTCCACGCAGGAACGCACGGTCAACGGCAATACGGTCAATATCGCCACGGTCGGCAATGTCGGCGCCTCGAAAATCCTGGGGTTCGAGGGCGAAGCCAGCCTGAAGGTCACGCCCAGCCTGACCCTGCGCGGATCGGTCGGATATGCCCATCAGGAGTTCACCGCCAAGAACCCGATCATCATCAGCGCCAGCTCGACGTATGGTTTCCCGGCCAGCGCCAACAATTCGATCGTGCTCGACGGGCTCACCCAGGCGAACGTGCCCGACTGGAACGGCTTCATCGGCGGCGAGTACAAACTGCCGGAAATGGGCGGCTTTTCTCCCAGCCTGCGTGTCGACGGTGCCTATCGCGGCAGCTGGTACGCCAACCTCGCGAATACCGTGAAGGGCCGCTCGGCCTGGACGGTTGATGCGCGGATCAACTTCGCCAGCGACATGATCGACTTCTCGCTGTTCGGTCGCAACATTCTGAACAACCAGCGCCCGACCGGGTCCGGCCTTGCCGGGGCGACCGCGACCTGCATCTTCGTGGAGCGCGATACCGCCACTTACGGTTCGAACCAGCAGTGCCTTTACGCCTCGGTTCCCCGCCCCGCCGAATGGGGCATGGAAGCTACGCTGCGGTTCTGAAAACCTTCAGGGCTTCCTATGAAACAGGCCCGGCAGGTACATCCTGCCGGGCCTTATGCCTCGGCGGGCCCGCGCCGCAGCAGATAGACGTCCATCACCCAGCCGTTCTCGCGCCGGAGCCGGGGTTTCAGCTCGGCGATGACAGGCCCTGCTTCGGCAAGCGGGCCCGATACCAGGGCTTCATTCCGCATACCCAGATAGGCGCCCCACCAGATGCGGATGTCCTGATCCGCCAACCCCTCGAACGCACAGGCCGGGTCCAGCATGACGACCAGCGTATCCGCACCTTCCGGCCATCCGTGATCGCGCAGGAGGCGCCCTGTCGTAATGGTCACGGGCCGGGCCAGCCGATTCAGCGGAATCCGGTGGGCGGCCGTCAGGGCCTGGATGCTGGTTATGCCCGGAACCACGCGAAGGTCGATCTCCAGACCGCCGCGCCGCAATCGCTCGGTGATGCGCAGCGTGCTGTCGTAAAGCGACGGATCTCCCCAGACGAGCAGGGCCAGCCTGCCGCCATCGGGCAGGTTAAGCGCGATCTGCTCCGCCCATACATCGGCGATAGCATCGTGCCATGCGTTCACTGCGCCAAGATATTCGCCTTGCGCATCGCGCGTGGGCAGGTCGAATTCGGCGATGCGCACCGGCCGGGTCAGGACGGCATCGCAGATGCCCCGCCGCAAATCGAGCAGGTCCGACTTGGCGCTGCCCTTGCGCGGCAGCAGGATCAGATCGGCGTCGTTCATGGCCCGGATGGCCTGCAGGGTGAGGTGATCGGGGTTGCCGGTGCCGATACCGATCAGGCTCAGTTCCATCGCGGCAACCGCGCCGCGCGCGGCGGGCGGTTCATTCCGCCGACCCTGCATAACGGGAACCCGCGTGCTGCGGCCGGAAACGGCGGTCGTAGCCTTTGGCGTAAAGGCTGCTTTCGGCGAAATCCTGCGCTTCCAGAACCCGGCCGACAAGGATCAGGGCGGTGCGCTCCATGCTGCCTGCAACGGCTTCGGCGATGGTGCCCAGCGTGGCCCGCACGATCCGCTGGTCCGGCCAGCTTGCCCGCCATACCACGGCGACGGGGCAATCTGCGCCGTAAAGCGGGCTAAGGTCAGCGACGACCTGCGCCAGATTGTGGACCGAAAGATGGATCGCCAGCGTCGCCCCGGTCGCCGCGAAATTGGCCAGGCTCTCGGCGGGCGGCATCGTGCTGGCGCGGCCCGGCGTGCGGGTCAGCACCACGGACTGCGCCAGCGCCGGCAGCGTCAGTTCCGCCTCCAGCGCGGCGGCAGCGGCAGCAAAGGCGGGGACGCCCGGGGTCACGGTGAAGGGAATGTCCAGCGCGCGAAGGCGCCGCACCTGCTCCCCCATCGCCGACCACACCGAAAGGTCGCCGGAATGAAGCCGCGCCACGTCCTGACCGGCGGCATGGGCCGCGCTGATTTCGCCAATGATCGCATCGAGGTCCATCGGCGCGGTATTGACGATGCGCGCTTCGGGCGGGCAGTGGCCCAGCACGGCCGCCGGGATCAGTGACCCCGCATAGAGGCAGACCGGGCTGGCCGCGATCAGGTCGCGTCCGCGCAAGGTGAGAAGGTCTGGTGCGCCCGGTCCGGCGCCGATGAAGTGGACCGTCATTGCGATGCTCCCTGTGCGATGTCTTGTGCGATGGCGCAGGTCGCCATGCGATCTTGTGAAATCCGGCGCGGGGCCAGCAGACATGCCTCCTGCCCCCACAGCGCCGCAAGCGCGCAAGCCTCGGCCACGCTGCCGACGCCCCGCGCTGCCAGCGAAAGTTTGGACAGGGTCAGCGTCTGCAAACCCACGACCTGTTCCGGGGTAACCGCGATTACTGGCAGAAACAGCAAGTTCGCCAGTTCGGCCAGATCGTCCGCCTTGTCGGCAAAAGTCGCCAGATGGGTCACCGGCGGGGCGCTTTCCCGCGCCAGCTGATACGCCGAGCACAGCGAAAAGACGCCGGCCCCCGCCCGAAAGCCAAAGCCGGCGACGATCACAGCGCCGTGCTCCACTGCACGACCGGGTAACGCGAACGCCAGCCCCGGCGGCTCCCCAGCGGCGCAGCGTCGGCCAGTTCGATCCGCAGCAGGTTTCCGCCAAGCCGGCCGTGCCATGCGGCGAGCAAGGCTTCGGATTCAAGCGTCACCGCATTGGCCACCAGCCGGGTTCCCGCAGGAAGCTGCGCCCACAGTGCCTCAAGCAGCGCCTGCGACAACCCGCCGCCGACGAATACCGCGGACGGCGGCGATCCTTGCGGAAGGGTCTGCGGCGCGCGGCCAAGGATCACCTCCAGCCTGTCCACGCCCAGCGCCAGGGCATTGGCCTTCGCCCGTGCGGCCCGCACATCGTCCGCTTCCACGGCGCAGGCCGCGTTGGCCGGATGGGCCAGCAGCCATTCGATGGCAATGGAGCCGGACCCCGCGCCGATGTCCCACAGCAATTCGCCGGAGCGCGGGGCCAGGGCGGATAGGGTCAGCGCGCGTAACGGCGCCTTGGTGATCTGGCCGTCGTGGTCGAATAGGCTGTCGGGCAGGCCGCAGGTCGCAGGCAGCACGGGCCCTTCGCCGCGCACTTCGATCCCGGCGGCCACGGGATGGCCTAAGTCCGCAAGCTCAGGCCCTGCGGCGGTAATGGTACGCATCCGTTCGCGCGGACCGCCCAGCGCTTCCAGCACATGGATGGTGGAGGCCCCGAAGCCCTGCTCGGCAAGATAAGCCATGAGCGGCCCCACTGCATCGCCCCCGCGCAGCAACGCCAGAATGCGCCGCCCCGGCGAAAGGTAAGGCCGCAGCCGCTGCACCGGGGTAGCATGAAGGCCAAGACAAGCCGTGTCCTGTATCGCCCAGCCAAGCCGCGCCGCGGCCAAGGCGAACGTGGAGAGGGCCGGATAGGCCGTCCACTCGCTCGCCTCAAGATGGCGCGTCACGCTGGAGCCTGCGCCGAACCAGAACGGATCGCCCGATGCCAGCATCACCACCTTGCTGCCCCGGCGGGCAAGCACTTGTTCTATCCCTTGCGCAAAGGGCACTGGCCATTCGATGCAGGCAGCGCTAACCGGCCCCAGAAGCGCAAGGTGGCGCGGCGGCCCGATCACCAGATCGGCCTGCGCCAATGCCGCCCGGCTCGCCGCACACAGGCCGGAGGCGCCGTCCTCGCCGATGCCGACGATCGTCAACCAGGGGGAGGGGGAATCCATGTCAGTCAAACCCAACGTCCTGCTGCTGGGCGGCACGACCGAGGCGAGCAGGCTTGCCCTGCTGCTGGCAGAATACCGGGTAGCCGCGATCTTCAGCTACGCGGGCCGCACCGAAAGCCCTCGCCCGCAGCCCATTCCCATGCGCATAGGCGGTTTTGGCGGAGTGGCCGGGCTGGCGGCGTATCTGCGTGAGCAGCGCATCACTCACCTCGTGGACGCCACACATCCCTTCGCGGCGACGATAAGCGCCAATGCGGTTACCGCCGCAGCGCTGACCGGCACGGCCCTTGCCGCGCTCACCCGGCCCGCGTGGCAGCCCGAAGCCGGCGACCGCTGGACGCGGGTGCCCGGGCTCGACGATGCCGTCGAGGCGCTCAAGGGGCCGCGACGCCGCATCATGCTGGCCTTGGGGCGAATGCACGTCGATGCTTTCGGCGCGCAGCCCCAGCACCATTACCTGCTGCGCTTCGTCGACGCGCCTGAGCATCCCCCCGCCCTGCCCGACCACAGCCTGGTGGTGGACCGCGGCCCTTTCTCGGCCGAGACCGATCGCGATCTGCTGCGGACGCACGCCATCGACCTCGTCGTGTGCAAGAACGCCGGCGGTAGCGGGGCCAGCGCGAAACTGGTCGCGGCGCGGCAACTGGGCCTGCCGGTGCTGATGATCGATCGCCCCGCCCTGCCCGAGCGGCGCGAATTCCACGGCCCGCAGGACGTTCTTCGCTGGCTTGGTCACGATGCCTGCCCCGGCACCGAGCGCGGTGTGTAGAGGATCGGCGCGCCCGGTCGTTCGATGATCCGGGTCCTGCTCGAACCGACGATCACCATCGTGCGCATGTCAGCCATTTCCGGCCGTGCTTCGCCCAGCGAGACGATGCGCAGGGTTTCGTCGGGCGTAGTCACCGCGCGGGCGAAAAGGATCGGCCGTTCGTCCCCGCAGACCTCTCGCAAAACCGCCAGCGTGCGGGCGAACCCGTCCGGCCGCGCCTGTGACCGGGGGTTGTAGAACGCCATCGCAAAGTCCGCCTCGGCCGCCAAGCGCAGGCGTTTCTCGATCACCGGCCAGGGCTTGAGATTGTCGGACAGGTTGATCGCGCAGAAATCGTGGCCCAGCGGCGCGCCGGCGCGGGCCGATGCCGCCAGCATTGCGGTGATACCCGGCAGGACCTGGATGTCCAGTGCGCGCCAATGCTGCGGCCCGGCCTCCAGCGCTTCGAACACGGCGGCAGCCATGGCGAAGACCCCCGGATCGCCCGACGAAGCGACGACCACGCGCCGTCCCCGCGCCGCCAGATCGAGCGCCAGCGCAGCCCGGTCCAGTTCGACCCGGTTGTCGGACGGGTGCAGCACCAACCCTTCGCGCGGCCTTACCCGCGCAACGTAGGGGCCATAACCGACAACGTCGGTCGCCTCTGCCAGCGCCGCATCGACTTGCGGCGTCACCAGTGCCTCGTCGCCCGGACCAAGACCGGCGATGGCGATCCAGCCGCTCATGGCCGGCGGCCCTGCCCGTGGATCAGCAGGATCGCGAAGTAGGGCGTCACGCTTTGCGCGTCGGCAAGCCGGGTTACGCTTTGCCCGGGCATGGCGGCATGTTCGACCAGCCACGCCCCGTCCTCGCGCCCGGCGGCGGCAACGGCGCGGCGCAGCTTGGGCAGGTTGCGGCCGATCTTCATCACCACCAGCGCATCGGTATCGCGGATGCGCCGCACCAGTTCCTCCTCCGGCAGGGTCGCCATGGCCACGGTCAGCACATCATCGCCCCAGGTGATCGGCAGGCCGGTGGCATTCCAGGCCCCCGCCATGCCGGTGATGCCTGGCACCACCTCCACCGGAGCCCGCCCCGCAAGACGGCTGTGCAGGTGCATGAAAGACCCGTAGAAGAAGGGGTCACCTTCGCACAGGACCACCACATCCTCGCCGTTACCGGCGGCTTCCAGCAACTGCTCGGTACAACGGGCGTAGAAGGCCGAGAGGCAGGCGTTGTACTCCGGGTCGGAGAACGGGATTTCAGTCGTCACCGGGTATTCCATCGGGATTTCGACGACGTCGGGCCGCAGCATCCCCTCGGCGGTTCGCCGCGCATGGCCGAACCGGCCAGCCTTGCGGAAATAAGCCACCTGCCGGGCCCCGCGCACGAGCCTGTCGGCCCGCACGCTCATCAGGTCCATGGCGCCGGGGCCCAGCCCCACGCCGTGGATCGTCCCGATCGTTCCCGTGTCCTTCATTCCGCGCGGCTCGCCAGGGCGTTGACCGCCGCCACCGTCACCGCGCTACCACCCAATCGCCCCGCGACGATGCATCCGGGCACCGGCAGCGCCTGCCACAGGGCGTCCTTGGATTCCGCCGCGCCGACGAAGCCCACCGGGCAGCCAATGATCGCGGCGGGGCGTGGGCAGGCAGGGTCGTCCAGCATGTTGAGCAGATGGAACAGCGCAGTCGGCGCATTGCCGATGGCCACCAGTGCGCCGGATAGATGAGGCCGCCACAGCTCCAGCGCGGCGGCGGAACGGGTATTGCCCATCGCCCGCGCCATGTCCGGAACAGCTTCATCGCCCAAGGTGCAGATCACCCGGTTGCCCGCAGGCAGGCGCGCGCGAGTGATACCCTCGCCCACCATCCGCGCATCGCACAGGATCGGGGCACCAGCGGCCAGCGCGGCGCGCGCGGCCACGGCGAAACCGGGCGAGAAACGGATGTGCCGCGCCAGTTCCACCATGCCCGCCGCATGGATCATCCGCACCGCAACGGGTTCTTCCTCGGCGTCGAAGTGCGCCAGATCTGCCTCGGCACGGATGATGGCGAACGACTGGCGGTAGATCGCCGCGCCGTCCTTTTCGTAGTCATAAGGCATCAGGCGGCTCCGAAGTGGGCGATGAGGCTGTCGATATCCAGGCCCGCACGAAGCGGCGGGGCACCGGCACGCTGGCCAAGGCAAAGATCGTAAGCGCCCCCGCGTCCGGTCAGCACCACATCGGCCGCACCGGAATGGGCGCAGCCCTTGGCGCAGCCGGAAACGTGGAGCCGGCCCGCGACATGCGGCGCCAGCCTGCGGGCGAGCGTCCGCGTCTCCACGCTGGACTGCGGGCATTCAGGCATGCCGGGGCAGGCGTCGACGCGCAGCAGGGGTTCGTGCGGGTTGATCGACAGACCGTCGACCTCACCCGGTGCCCCGCCCTCCGCTACAAGGATGCGCCAGGGTGTGGTACGTATTCCCATGACACCGGGCGTCTGTGCGAGCTGGATAAGGGTCTGCGCTTTCAGGCGGCCGAAGGGCAGGCCATAGGCCGTGCCCAGTTCGTGCTTCCCGGGCGCCAAAGCGGTTTTCGGCGGCGCAGGCTGCGCACTTCCGCTGGCCCAGTCCGGCAGGGGGGCGGCATGGCGCACCATGCGACCCGCAGCAATCCCGCCGCTCTCGGCGAACCACTGTGCCAGGTCGAGCAGCGCCTGCACCTCAGCCCCATGCCGAAGCCCCACACCGACCGCGCGGCCCTCTGCCCGCAGCAGGAGAGCACCCTGGCTGCCTCGGTCGATGCGGAAATCACCGGGCTCGCCGCTCAGGAGAGGCGCGGCGCCTGCATCAATGACGAAGCCCACCTTGCCCGGCAGCGCAGGCAGTTCGCCTAGCCGTTCATGAAGCGCGGCGGCGATGCGATGGGTATCGTCGCCCGGCGTCCATTCCGGCGAAACGAGGATGTTGCGGCTGCTTTCATCCGCGCCGTCCGCATCGATCAGACCAAGCGCCAGCAGGCGGTCCAGCAGCCCCGGCCACGTCGCCTCACTCACACCCCGGATTTGCAGGTTGGCGCGGCGGGTAACGTCGAGCGAGCCCGAACCGCAGGCAAGCGCCGCCTCGGCCAGCCCGGCGGCCTGCGCAGGTGTCAGGCGGCCAAGGCGCGGCTTCACGCGGACCAGAAGTCCGTCTCCCGCCATCATCGGGCGCCAGGCGTCGGGGCACCAGCCCCTGACCTCACCGCCGCTGCTGCCACCTTGCGGCGTGCTCACAGTCCCTCTCCACGCGCCGGGCGAGAAGACTGGGCCTACCGATATCCTCGGCCGCCGCGCACCACTGGGCAGGCGCAAAAGCACCCAACGCCGCGCGGCCGTGCAGCCCCAGCCACACAGCTTCGTCGCCCAGACGGAGAAGTACCGTGCCGTGACCACCCCCTGGGTCAGGGCAAGAGCGACCGGTGCGCCGGCAGGTCTCCTGGCTCGCGGGTCACAGCTTGATGCACGCCTTCCCAGATGGGCAAATGGCCCTTCCAGTGGCTGCCCCAACAAGGGGCATGTGCATCGCGCTATCCGCTCACAGTTGCAGGGACAGCCACGGAATTGGGAGCCAAGGCCCCCGCACCGCATTCCCGATTAAGCCCGTCAGGGCACCGGCACGATCATGTCCGGCGGCAGGCAAGCCTGCCACCTTGCCACCGCCCTATCGAATTCGTCTCACGAAGCCAATAGACGAACGCATGCCGCGCAGAACATCTGGCAAAGCGCGCAAATTCGAGCGGAACCTGGCGGATGGATCGACGGGTTCGGTCGGCGAACAGGAACTGGTGCTCGACAACCCTCACACACCATCCCCATTTTCCCGATCCCGTATCCCCGTAGGACACAATAAGTCAGACGGCTTTTGGGAACGTTGTCCGGTTTAGGAGGTTTACGTGGCTTCGGTGTCGTCAAGACCGAATGGCTTCTTGCGACCGGCAAACAGGAGGACTTATGGGAATTATCATGTGGCTTATCGTCGGCGGCGTCATTGGCTGGCTGGCCAGTTTGATCATGCGGACGGATGGGCAGCAGGGCATCTTCCTGAACATCATCGTCGGGATCGTCGGCTCGTTCATCGGTAGCCTGATCTTTTCCGGCGGCAGCATCAACAATGCACCTCTCACGCTCGGCACATTCCTTGTCTCGCTGATTGGCGCGGTCATCCTTCTGGCGATCGTCAATCTCGTGCGCCGTGGTTCCGTGCGCTAAAACTGGCTCTCAGTATTGAGAGTAAAGCCGGGGCGTCAGCTGATAAGCTGATCGCCCCGGTTCTGTGCGTGGTCAGATGACAGCAGCCATCATTTGAAGGCCTCTCCCGCTGTCAGTGGCATGCCGCATGGTAGATCGCTACGCATCCCGCTGCTGCACGCCCGCGAAAAGATGAGTTGGCCCCCATCCGGTCGGAAGAACTGGATGTTTGCCGAAGTTTCGAATAGTGGCACCCGCAACACGCCCAGATGCCGGGACGGGAATTCACGGCATCCCAGCGGCGAGCCACGGGGATTAATTGAGAATGCTAGGCAGTCGCAGTATCGTAAGGTTGACCACGCTCGCTGCCGCAGCGGGCGCAAGTGTTTCGGGTCCGGCTGTCTTTGCTCAGGAAGCCGACATCGTCGTCACGGCCCAGCGCGAAAACGAGACCCAGGTGCTGCGCCAGGGAAGCCTTGGTGCACTTGGGTCTAAGGATGCTCTGCAGGTTCCCTTCGCGATCAAGGGCTATAGCGAGACGCTGATCCTTAATCAGCAGCCGCTTACGCTTGGACAGGTCCTTGAAAATGACCCGTCCGTTCGCACCTCCCTCGGCTTCGGCAATGCTTCCGAGCAGTTCATCATTCGCGGCTTTCCCCTTTATGGCGAGGATATCGCGATCGATGGGCTTTACGGTGTAACCCCGCGCCAGCTCGTCTCTCCCGAACTCTACGATCAGGTGCAGATCCTCAACGGCGCCAGCGCGTTCCTGTTCGGAGCGGCGCCGGGCGGCACGGCGCTGGGCGGCACCGTCAATCTTCAACCGAAGCGGGCCAAGGACCAGCCGATCAACCGGCTGACCGTCAACTACCAGTCGGACGCTCACTTTGGCGGCGCATTCGATTTCAGCCGCCGGTTCGGTGAAGAAAGCCAGTTCGGCGTGCGCATAAACGGTGCCGGACGAGCCGGCGATACCGCGATCAACGACGAGTTTCGCAGTTCGGTGGTAACCGGCGCGGCGTTCGATTGGCGCAGTGACCGCGCCAGGCTATCGCTGGACCTTGCCTTCCAGCGCGTGAAAGTGCGCCACATGCGCCCGATGGTGCAATTGGCCAACACCGTCACCGCCCTCCCCGATGTGCCGGATGCCGACAGCAATTATGGCCAGGACTGGAACTACACGACGATCCGCGACGTCTTCGGGATCGTCAAGTTCGAGTACGACATCTCCGACGATATCCTGTTCTACAGCGCCGCCGGTGCCCGTGACACTGCGGAGCGGGGGCAGTACCAGAGCTTCACGGTCGTCAATGCAGCAACAGGCGCGGCCCGTGTCACCGGCTCAACGATCCCGCGCAACGACAATAACGAAGCCGCGCAGGTCGGCGTGCGCGGCAAGTTCGCGACAGGCCCGATCACGCACGAATTCAACCTCGGCGGTTCACATAGCCGTTATGTGAACCGCAACGCCTACGGCTTTTCGCCTTCGGTCACCGCGCCCAACACCAGCCTTTACGATCCGGTCGACCTGGCAGTGCCCAATTTCAACGGCGGCCTGCAGGGTGGCAACCGCGCCGACCCGTTCCCGGTGAACCGTACTCGCCTCACCAGCTTTTTCGTATCCGACACGATCGGCGCATTCGATCATAAGGTGGAGCTTACCGTGGGCCTGCGCCGCCAGCAGATCCATGTCCGCACTTACCGGGCAAATGCCGTGACGGCGCCTGCTCCCATGCCCGCCGGCAGCCTGTCGGTGGAATACAAGGAAAGCGCGACGACCCCCGTGGTCGGCCTGGTGATCCGCCCTGCCGAGACCGTTTCACTCTACGCGAACCGGATCGAGGGTCTCGTCCAGGGGCCGATCGCGGGTGCAGGCACGATCAATGCGGGCGAGGTATTCGCACCGTTCAAGACCGTGCAGTACGAAGTGGGCGGCAAGCTCGCCATGGGGCGATTCAACGCCTCGCTCGCGCTGTTCCAGACAGACCGGCCGCAGACCCTGAACGAGACGACCGACACCTTCCCGCGTTTCACGCTCAACGGCCAGCAGCGTAACAAGGGCGTGGAATTGAGCCTCGACGGCGAGCCTGTCGACGGCCTGCGCGTGATCGCCGGCCTTTCGGTCACGGATGCCAAGCAGCGCCGGACAACCAACGGCACGTATGACGGCAACAATGCCATCGGCGTGCCCGAATACACCGCGAACGCCAATGTCGAATGGGACCTGGCCTTCCTGCCCGGCGTGACCCTGACCGGGCGCGTGATGCAGACCGGCAGGCAGATGGTGAACCTCGCCAATACGCTCGAACTGCCGGAATGGACGCGCTTCGACCTTGGCGCTCGCTATGTCGTCGCCGTCGCGGACAAGCCGGTCACGTTCCGCTTCAACGTCGATAACGTGGCGAACAAGCGGTACTGGGCCTCTTCGCTCGGCGGCTATCTGGTTCAGGGCATGCCCCGCGTCTTCAAGACCTCGGCAACGGTCGAATTTTGACCTGACCCCCGGCCACGCGGGTCCGGCTTTGCCGCCGGGCCCGCCCTTGGTCCCCTCAATTTCCCGAAAGTGGATGTTCCGCAGGTCCTCTACCCGTTTCACGTTCCGAAATGCCGAAGGGCATTATCAGGTCACCCCGCCAGATGAGGGCGACCATGAAACAGGGGTATACATGATGGAACAGCTTCTCCGCGCGCGCCGCCGGGCAATCCTGGCGAGTTCGGCGCTCATCGCACTGAGCGTCTCCGCCGCGCCGGCCATCGCCCAGTCCGCGTCGAACGCCGACCCGGCCGACGCCGCTGCCCCGTCCGGGCAGGGCGATATCGTTGTCACCGGCTCGCGCATCGACCGTCCGGGTTACGAATCGCCCACGCCGCTGCTCCACATGACGCAGGCCGACCTTGACGTGGTCAGCCGCACCAACATCGGCGCCGCGCTGGCCGACCTGCCACAGTTCAAGGCCTCGCAGTCGCCGCAGACATCGGGCACTAACGCCCAGGCGGGCCGCTTCCCGATCAACATCCGCGGCCTTGGCGAGACCCGCTCGCTCGTCCTCGTCGACGGTCGCCGCCTGGTCAGCGACAACGACCTCAACACCGTACCCTCGATCATGGTCAAGAGCGTGGACATTGTCACCGGCGGCGCTTCTGCCGCATGGGGTTCGGACGCCGTCGCAGGCGTGGTCAACATGATCATCGACGGCGAGTACGAGGGCGTGCGCCTTGGCGTCGAGGGCGGCATTTCGTCACGCGCCGATGCGCAGCAGTTCAAGTTCGAGGGCAAATACGGCACCAGCTTCGCCGATGGTCGGGGCCACTTCGTGATCGGCGGAGAATTCGTCGACAACAAGGGCATCCTCAAGAAGACCGACCGCAAGAACACCGGCCGCTTCGCCAACGTCAACAACACACTGACCCCCAACGTCGGCCATGCCACCCGTCTGATCGGCGGCTACATCACCTCGGGCGCGCTCAAGGGCTATGGCTTCAATCCCGACGGCTCCCTGCGCACGCCTGACATTGGCACGGTGGTCGGCACCAACATGATCGGCGGCGAAGGCCCCTCGGACGACGAGCGCAGCCCGCTGATCACCCCGCAGAAGCGCTACGCCGCGATGGCAAAAGCGTCCTTCGAGCTGACCGACACGCTCAAGATCAGCGCAGACCTGCGCTATTCGCGGTACTACAACGATTATACCTGGTTCGGCGACCACACGAACAGCGTCACCATCCGGTCCGACAATGCGTTCCTGAACGACAGCATCAAGCAGGCCATGGCCGCTGCCGGGCAGAGCAGTTTCACGATGGCGCGTTACAACGCGGATCTGGCATACAGCACCATCCACCTCGACCGCCGCAGCATCCAGGGCACGCTTGCCCTCGACGGCAGCTTCGGTGACGGGCGCTGGCGCTACGGCGCCTATTACAGCCACGGCGCGTACCGCAACAAGATGGAGACCCCCGGCTTCCTGATCGCCAGCAATTTCGCCAATGCGGTGGACTCGGTGATCGATCCCGCAACCGGCGGCGCGGTTTGCCGCTCCGGCGCGGCGGGCTGCGTGGCGCTGGACCTGTTCGGCGAAGGCGCGCCGTCACAGGACGCGATAGACTACGTCACCGGCACCCCGCGATACAACGGCATCAACAAGATCGATACTTACGGCGTCTCGCTGCGCGGCGAACCGTTCGACCTGCCCGCAGGCCCGGTCTCGATCGCGATCGGCGCCGAAGGCCGCAATCTCGAAACCTCGGCGACGATCGGCGCGCTCGATACCGCCAAGGCCTTCAGCACGTTCTACTTCAGCGCCTTCAGCGGCAAATACGACGTGAAGGAAGCCTTCGCCGAAGTCGTCATCCCCGTGGTCAAGGACGTTCCGCTGCTGCGCAAGCTGGAACTGAACGGCGCGGTGCGCGCGTCCGACTACAGCACCAGCGGCACGATCTGGTCGTGGAAGCTGGGCGCCACCAACGAGTTCTTCCCCGGGGTCATCGGCCGCGTCACCCGTTCGCGGGATATCCGCGCACCCAACCTGAGCGAACTCTACTCGACCCAGACCGTCAGCTACGTCGGCGTGGTCGATCCGCTCAATTCCGGCGAGGGCAGCCGCAGCGTGCTCGTCTACGGCGGCGGCAACGCTTCGCTCAAGCCCGAGAAGGCGGATACCTGGACGGCAGGCTTCACCGCCGCGCCGATGCGCGGGCTGACCGCCTCGATCGACTACTTCAACATCTCGATCAAGGATGTCATCACCAGCATCGGCGCGCAGGTTCTGGTCGACCGCTGCAATGGTGGCAACGCCAGCCTTTGCGGCTACATCACCCGCGACAGCGCGGGCAGGATCTCCAGTGTCGCCTCCTCCTCGGTCAACCTGTCGGAGTTCAAGAGCGACGGCATCGATGCCGAACTGGCCTATACGATGCCGGTGGGTAACGACACCAATGGCCGCTTCAACTTCCGCCTGCTCGGCACCTGGGTGAACCACTTCACCACCGACGACGGTATTTCCAAGGTCGAATATGTGAAGTCCCAAGGCTACGCCTTCGTCAACGGCGTGCCGCGCATCCGCGCCAATGCCTCGATCGGATATGCCAGCGACAGCTTCAGCGGCCTGGTGCGCGCGCGCTACACTTCGTCAGGCTACTGGAACCGGACCAGCACCGCGATCACCAACAATCGCATTCCCGCCTACACCTACATCGACCTGCAACTGAGCCAGAAGGTGCCGTTCGGCGAGGGCAAGCACTTCGAGCTGTATGGCAACGTGTCGAACCTGTTCGACAGGAACCCGCCGCTCTACTCGAACTTCTCGCCCTACTACGATGTGATCGGCCGCTACATGACGGTCGGCGCACGCCTGGCGTTCTGACGGCTTTCGCCAGACGCCAAAGAAAAGGCGGCGGGTTCGCATCCGCCGCCTTTTCGCCGCCCGTCACCGCAAACTCCCTGCATCAGTGCAGGCGGCAGTGTCTTTGGGTTTGCGTCTCAGGCCATGGGAACCTAAGGCAGGCCGCAGTCACAAATTCAACAATCAGGTGCGGACCACCGGCCCATGCTGCGGCCCCTTCACGTCATGCTTGGCGACCGGATAGATCCCGCGTTGCCAACCCCGATCTACCTTCAGGTGATCTCTGCCATCATCCGCGACATCGAGCGCGGACGGTTGGCGCCGGGCAGCTACCTGCCCGGCAGCCGCCAGCTCGCGGCCGAACTCAACCTCAACCGCAAGACGGTCGTTCTCGCTTACGAGGAACTGATCGCACAGGGCTGGCTGGAGGCATCCGGCACGCGCGGCACGATGGTGGCGACCACCTTTCCCGATCCGGTTGGCGGCGCGCGGGGACGAGCACGGGAAAACAAGCCGCCCGAGAAGGCCCAGCCGCAATATCGCATCCTGCCCACGCCCTCCCGCCCGCTGGCTTTGCCGGGCGGCCCGGGGATCAAGCTGGACGAAGGCGCGCCCGATGGCAGACTGTTTCCGAACGAAGTTCTGGTGCAGGCCTACCGCTCCGCCCTGCTGCGCCCGCCGCCGGAAAACCACCTGCAGTACCGCGACCCGTTCGGTACGCCGCGCCTGCGATCGGCCATTGCCGACATGCTGCGCCACCAGCGCGGCCTTGCCATCGGCCCCGAAGACATCTGCATCACCCGCGGCAGCCAGAACGGGCTGTTCCTCACCGCACAGGCGCTCATCCGCCCCGGCGATGCGGTGATCGTCGAGGAACTGACCTACGAACCCGCGCTTGCCGCCTTCCGCATGATGGGCGCCAAACTGATTCCGGTGCCGTTCGACAGGCGCATGATAGACATCGCCGCGGTGGAACAGGCATGCCGCAATCACAAGGTCCGCGCGATCTTCCTCACCCCGCACCACCAGTTTCCGACCACCGCCGAACTGCGCCCCGAACGCCGCCTGGCGCTGGTAAACCTCGCCAAGCAGTTCGGTTTCGCCATCATTGAGGACGACTACGACCACGAATTTCATTTCGCCTCGCAGCCGCTTCTGCCGATGGCGGCTTATGCGCCTGACCACGTCATCTACCTCGGCTCGCTGTCGAAGCTGATAGTGCCGGCGCTGCGTGTCGGCTACGTGGTCGCGCCCGAACCGATGATCCGCGCACTGGGCCATTACGTTTCGCTTACGGACGGCATGGGCAACACCGTAACCGAGGATGCGGTGGCCGAACTCATCACCAGCGGCGCCCTGCGGCGCCATGCCCGCAAGATGCGCAAGGTCTACGGAGAACGCCGCGAACGCTTCGCCGAGAAGCTGCGCGAGGTGTTCGGGGATCGCATCGCTTTTGAAACTCCCAATGGCGGGCTTGCTTTCTGGCTACGCTTCCCGGGCATCGACATTGCCGCGCTGGAGAACGAAGCGCAGGCTCTGGGCCTGCGCTTCGCCGCATCGGAATCGTTTCTGGCCGACCCCAAGGCGGAGCGCGGCCTGCGCATCGGTTTCGCCAGCCTCAATGCGATCGAGGCCGACAGCGCGATCAAGGCGCTGGCAAGGGCGCTGGACCGGGTCGGCTAACCTTCAAGGCGGGCGTCAATATTCGAACGACGCAGCGTTGCCTTGCGCCCGTTCGAACCTGGCTGCCGTCGCCATCGCTGCCGCGACCTCGCGTTTCGACATGCCCTCGAACCACTGCGCCTCGCGCGGCTTGCGGCGGGGCCACTGCTCGCCCAGCGTCGCGGCGTCGTAAAGGCGCCCGTTCTGCATCACGAGGTTCAGCGAGCGGGTGTTACGGATATCGGCCAGTGGGTCCCGGTCCAGCACCAGCAGGTCGGCCAGCTTGCCCGGCTCGATCGAGCCGAGATCCAGCGCCCGGCCGATAACCTGGGCCGAACCGATCGTTGCTGCCTGCAGGATCTGCAGAGGACTGGCCCCGCCGGACGCCATGGCCTCCAGCTCCCAGTGGTACGATAGCCCCTGCACGACACCGTGCGCGCCGACGCCAAGGACACCGCCGGCGCTGCCGATGTCGCTCGCTTGCCGGGCGAACAGCGCAAAGCCCTGCCCGTCAGGCCGGTTCCACTGGGCCGAATCGCGTTTGGCCGCAAACGCGAATTCGGGCACGAAGCGGCTCAGCTTGTCGTCGAAATCCTGCTGATGGCCCGCCGTCATCGCGCCCAGCGGCCCCGGCGCACCGTAGAGCACCAGCATCGTCGGCACCGTGGCAATCCGCGAGCGTACCAGCATCTGGATCACGTCATCGTGGATCGGGGCGATCGGCAGGCTATGCTCGTTGCCGGCATAGCCATCGAGCATCTGGGTCAGGTCCAGCCGATAGTCGCTCGCGCCTTCGGTAGTGGGCATCAGGCCAAGCGCCTGTGCGCCTTCGATGAGATGGCGCCGCTCTGCCCGGTCGCCGACCATGTACTGCTTGATATTCGGCGTCTTGTAATAATCGGAGTAGCGCCGAAGCGTCGCGATCGCATCCTCCCGACTGCTCATCGGACTGGTGCGAAACACGCCCTCGCCGGTAGAGAACGCGCGCTGCCCGGTCATGAGCCCGGCATCGATCATGTCGGCATAGCCGAACACGTCAGGATCGAAGGTCTGTACGTCGAGGCCGGTCGTCACGCCGTAGGCGAGGTTGGCCGCGAAATCCCAGTGACCGATATCGAGGATGCGGCGGCGCGTCTCGAACCAGTGGGCGTGGGCGTCGACAAAGCCAGGCACGATGAACTTGCCGGTCATATCGCGCACTAAGGTGCCGTTAGGCACGGTTAAGGTGCCCTTAGCGCCTATCCCGGCGATGCGATTGTCGATGATTAGCAGGTCGGCATTCTCGACAATCTCGTCGCCCTTCATGGTGACGACCCGCGCACCGCGCAGCAGCAGCTTGCCCTTGGGCACGTCGCGCGGCAGGACGACATCCATTAGCACGCTGCTGGCGCGCTTCTCGATGGCGGCGGGAAGTCCATCCATGGCCGCGCCCAGCGGCAGCGTCCGAACGGTCGACCCAACCGACCAGACAAGCGAACGCATGTCCGGCGCCCAGTCCATGTAATCCGCGCCGATCGCGGTTATCCGCCGCGCTCCGGAAGCCGGGTCGCTGACCGTTACCGTCGGCGCTGCCCCATCCTTAACCTCCGGCACGGGCACGATATAAAGCTGCGAGGCATAGCGCACCAGCGCCGTCCGCCCATCCGCGCTCAACTGCGCGTTCTTGAGCGGTGCGGGCGCATCGAAATACTGGCTGTCGGGGCGTGCCACCAGCTTGACCACATGCTTCGCCGCAACTTCGCCCTGCGCGCCGACAGCAACCGCATGCGATGAAATCCAGCCGTCGGCATAGTAGCGCACCCTTGCCGGATCGGCATCGCGCCGCAGGTCCATTGCCGCGCCGACGTCGCCCAGAGCGGTCATCGTGCCGTCTGCAACCGAGAGGCGCACGAGCGCCGAGGGCATCGGCCCGAGGCTTTCGGCGGAGCGATAAAGCCTGTCATGCTGGCTGGCCGAGAAGGCGACCACATCCCTTCCCCCGGCAAGGAACATCGGTTCCGAATAGTAGGCGGCCTGCGCCGTCAGCCGGCGCGGCGGCGTCTTGCCATCCGTCCTCGCGATCCAGACATGGCCGCCTTCGCTGGCCGTCCAGGTAACGTAAGTGACGAAGCGCCCATCGTCGGACCAGTTCGGCTGCCAGGCTGCCCCCGGCACATCGAGGCGGCGAGGCTTGGCACCCTTGCGGTTGTCGGCAAGGTAGATGCGGCCAAGGGCACCGAAGGCCACCTTCCTGCCATCGGGCGAAAGGTGCGGGGTCTGGATGACCCTAACGTGGACCGGTCCGGTGTCGATCCGGTGCTGGCGCCGCAGTTCCGGGCCCATTTCGTGTCTGACATGCGCCTCAAAGGGAATGTCGACCAGAGCCCCGGTAGCGACATCGAGCCGTTTCAACCCTCCTGCAAGGCCCAGGTAAATACTCCGGTCGTCAGCGGAAAAGACCATGCGGGGCAGAAGATCGACGTAGTAGCCCCCGGACTGCCCATCAGGATCGAGCGGGCCATGAAGCAGGCGGTCGGTCCCGTCGGCCAGGTTTCGCAGGCGCATGACGGTATGCTCAGCCTCGCGCGTCGCATAGGCGAGCCAGCGGCCATCGTGCGACAGCACCGGGCGCATCCCGCCGCCCGGCGTCGTCATGACGGTGTGCTGCTGGCGCGTCGCCAGATCGAAGCGTGCGATCGTCCAGTGCGGAAGCGCCCCGCTGCTCCAGGTCGTCCCGGCCTTGGTGGCGTAATAAAGGCTTTTGCCGTCGGGAGAGGCGACCACGCCCATCGCGTTGCGCCGCTGCGGATGCGGATCATCGCCGTTCGGTTGCGCCTTGATCAGCACGTCCGCCTTGCCGGTGGCCACGTCCAGCGACCATAGCTCAAACGCCAGAACGCCCCAGATCATGCGCGAGACGTAAAGCGTCCTGCCATCCGGTGACCACGCCGGCGAGCCATAGTGCGGCGCCCCGCTCACATCCTGCGAAACGCGGCGGGCGTTGCCGCCATCGGCATCGGCGACCCACAGGTTCTCGCGTCCGTCCCGGTCGCTGACGAAGGCGATATGGCGGCCATCGGGCGAGAACACCGGCTGGGTATCGAAAGCGGCGCCGGTGATGATCGGCCGCGCCTTGCCCCCTTCGGGCGCCAGCGCGTAGATATCGCCGAGCAGGTCGAACAGGATGGTCCTGCCGTCAGGCGCCACGTCCAGCGCGGGCCAGGTGACCTCGCTGGTATCGTATTCGATCACGCGGCCCGTCAGCGGCGGCAGTGTGTCCGCCCAGGCCTGATCGCCCGCAAGCAGCGCCATGGAGGCAAGGATCGCCGAACTCGCCAGCCACTTGGTCACTACATCACCCTTTCGCGGTTCTCGCCAGGATAGCCTGATCGCCATGCGCAGCGGGCTGCGAAACATCCAGTTTTCATGCCGTGACGGGACCACCATGCGGCCATCCCCCCCGTGCCCGCTCACACCGTGCTGAGAAGCAGGCTGGTTTCGCTGTTGAGCACGCCGTCGATCATGCGCACCTGCCGCAGCACGCGATCGAACTCGGACAGGCTGGCGGCACGGATATCCGCCACCAGGTCCCAGTTTCCGTTGGTCGTGTGCAGCGTGCGGATCTCGACGATCCCCCTGAGTTTCTGGATCACCTGCGTCGTCGATTTTCCGGTGATCTCGATCATCATCACCGCGCGCACGGAAAGGTCGTCGTAATCGTCGCGAACCCGGATCGTGAAGCCCAGCAGCGTCCCGGTATCGACAAGCCGGTCCAGCCGGCTCTGCACGGTTCCGCGCGCCACACCCAAAACGTCCGCCAGCTTCGACAGCGAAGCGCGGCCGTCCGCGCGCAGGTGACCGATGATTCGCCGGTCGAGATCGTCAGGGATGAATTTTGCGGAAGGTGCCACGCCGGGATCGCCTCAAGCCAAGCATATTGCTCAATCGGTCCGCAAATTTTGTATAATTCTGACCATTTTGCAAGGCAGTAATGCAATTTTGCTCAACACTGCCTTCGCATACGATCGCCTGGCTCATTCATCAAAGGACGATCCATGGCCCCGCAGCCTTCCCCCTTAGCCTTCATCCCCTTCGTCAGCGTCGAGAACATGATGCGCCTTGTACATCACTTCGGGATCGAACCCATGCTGCGCGAACTTACCGACGCAATAAAGGCCGACTATCTGCGCTGGCCCCTTTTCGAAAAGACGCCCCGGCTGGCTTCGCATTCACAGGAAGGTGTCATCGAACTCATGCCGACTTCGGACGGCGAAGCGTTTGCCTTCAAATACGTGAACGGCCACCCCAGCAATACCGCCAAGGGCCTCCAGACGGTGGCAGCCTTCGGCCTGTTGGCGCGCGTCGACACTGGCTATCCGTTACTCCTCGCCGAAATGACGTTGCTGACAGCCCTGCGCACTGCCGCGACTTCCGCGATGGTGGCACGCCGGCTGGCGCCTGCGAATTCCCGCGTCATGGCCATGATCGGAAATGGGGCGCAGGCCGAATTCCAGGCCCTGGCGATGAAGGCCATCGTCGGCATCGAGGAAGTGCGCCTGTTCGACATCGACCCCGCGGCCACCCGCAAGGTTGCGCGCAATCTCGAAAATTCGGGCCTCAGGATCGTGCAATGCGAAACCTCGCAGGAAGCGATCGAGGGCGCGCACATCGTGACAACCTGCACCGCCGACAAGGCCTACGCCACCATCCTGTCCGACAACATGGTGGGCGCAGGAATCCACATCAACGCCATCGGCGGCGATTGCCCGGGCAAAACCGAACTCCACAAGGATATTCTGGCACGAGCGGCCACCTTCGTAGAGTTCGAGCCGCAGACGCGTATCGAAGGCGAAATCCAGCAGATGGAGGCGTCCTACCCTGTCACTGAATTCTGGAAGGTGCTGAACGGCGAGGCGGAAGGCCGCGCAGATGCCCGTCAGATCACCTTGTTCGACAGCGTTGGCTTCGCGGTAGAGGATTTCTCGGCACTGCGTTACGTGCTCGGCAAGCTGGAAGGCACGAAATTCTTCCAGCAGCTGGACATGGTCGCCGATCCCGACGATCCGCGCGACCTGTTCGGCATGCTGCAGCGCGCCGCTGCCTGACAGCCGGTACGGTGAGCCGGCGCGGGAGTGGTCCCGCGCCGCGCGCCGATATTGGACCTTTACCCGCGTGCAGACGCAGCGAAGAAGCGACAGTATCCAAGACTGGGGAATGAAAATGGGCGATACGATCCTCGAACGCATGAGCGTGAACCGCAGGACGGTTCTGGCCGCGGCGCCCGCCGTGCTGGCAGCCGGGGTCACGCCGGTTCTCGCCAGAAGCGCGGCTGCGACGAACGATATCGTCATGATGAACGCGACGGACCTTTCTGCCGCGATCCACCGGAAGGACTTGTCCAGCCGCGAGGTAATGACCGCCCATCTGGCGCATATCGACAAGCTGAACCCCCGCTTCAACGCCATCGTATCGGGCGTCGACGGTGATGTGTTGCTGCACCAGGCGGCCACGATGGACGAGGACGCAGCCGCCGGCCGCTTTCACGGCCCCCTGCACGGCTTTCCCCACGCCGTGAAGGACACCGCCCCCGTCAAGGGCATCCGCAGCACCCAAGGCTCGCCGATCCTGCGCGACAATATCCCGAAAGCCGACAGCCTTGTCGTGGCGCGCATGCGCGAGGCCGGCGCGGTTTTCATCGGCAAGAGCAACGTCCCGGAATTCGCGCTGGGCTCGCACAGTTTCAACCCGGTTTTCGGCACCACCCACAATGCCTATGCCTATGGCCGCTCGGCCGGAGGCAGCACCGGCGGCGGCGCTGTGGCGCTCGCGCTGCGAATGGTGCCGCTGGCGGATGGCAGCGACTTTGGTGGATCGTTACGCAATCCTCCCGGCTGGAACAACGTGTTCGGCCTGCGCCCTTCATTCGGGCGTGTACCGTCGGTGCCCAACAGCGACATGTTCTGGCAGAATTTCGCCACGTCGGGGCCGCTGGGGCGGACCGTGCACGACCTTGCCATGCTGCTTTCGGTTCAGGCGGGCGGCGACGCTCGCTCGCCGTTTTCGCTCGGCGACGATCCGGCTAAGTTCGCTCGCCCCCTCGACCGGGAATGGAAGGGCGGCAAGATCGGCTGGCTCGGCGATTTGGGCGGAGCATTGCCGATGGAGGCCGGCATCCTCGATACCTGCACCAAGGCGCTCAAGGCCTTCGAGGCGATCGGCATGCAGGTCGACGAAGCCACCCTGACCGAACCGGCTGCCGAGATGTGGCGCACGGCGATGACGCTGCGCCAATGGTCGGTCGGCGCCGACCTCCAGGCATTCTACGATGATCCCGCCAAACGCGCCTTGATGAAGGCCGAGGCGATATGGGAAGTCGAAGGCGGGATGAAGCTGACCGGGCCTGAGCTGGCATCGGCCTCCGCCGGGCGCAGCAGGATTTACCAGGCATTCCAGGCCGCGTTCGAGAAATTCGATTTTCTCATCCTCCCAAGCGCGCAGGTCTTCCCCTTCGACGTCAAGGAACGCTGGCCAACCGAGATCGCCGGCAAACCGATGGACAGCTACCACCGCTGGATGGAAGTGACCTTGCCCGCGACAATGGCCGGACTTCCCGCCCTTGCCGTACCAGCCGGATTCGGCGGCGCCCACCGGCTGCCGATAGGCCTTCAGATCATCGGCAAGCGCCACGATGACCTGGCAGTGCTCCAAGTCGGCCATGCGTATGAGAAGGCATCCCCATGGATCGCCTCGGCCACCCCGCCTGCCTTGCGGATGAGCTGATAAGGGATGGTGACTTCCGACGGCAAGCCTTAGCAGGTGCCGCAGCGGCCGGTTGAATCCGGCCGCCGAGCGGACACAGTCAAAGTAAACACCTCGAGGCCTGCATGTCGTTATCGCTTCTTACTTATGCCACGGCGCTCGGCATCGCCGCCGCCATTCCCGGCCCGGGCGTGGCCGCAGTGGTCGGACAATCCATGGGCAATGGACTGAAGTCCTCGCTGTTTCTGCTGGCGGGCATGATCCTGGGCGACCTGACGTACCTTACCGTCGCCGTCGCCGGGCTGGCCGGTATAGCGAAGACTTTCTCCAGCGCGTTTCTGGTTATCAAGGTGCTGGGCGGCGTCTACCTCGCTTATCTGGCGTGGAAAATGTGGACCGGTGCAAGCGGCATCATTAACGCCGATGCCCAACGCGGTACAACCGCCTTCGGTTCGTTCCTGAGCGGCTTTTCCCTCACGCTCGGCAATCCCAAGGCGATCGTGTTCTATCTCGCGCTGCTGCCCACGGTCCTGGATCTTGGCGCCGTAGGCGTGTCGCAATGGGCGGCGCTGGTCTGTGTCACCACGCTCACGCTGATCCTCACACTCACCCCCTACGCTGCTCTCGCTCACCGGGCACGCGGCCTCATCAGCCGCCCCTCGGCGCTGAAGCGCATCACGAACACGGCGGCGGCTATCATCGGCGTCACCGGCATGACGATCCTTGGTCAGGCCGCGCGCGAGGTTGTCCGCCGTAGCTGAGCGGCGCGGATCATGGCCTCCCTTTGCCACCAACGGCACTTTCCCATTGCTGGCTGTCATTGTACGGCAAGAAACCTGATTATTGATAGTGACTCGCAATAGCTATGCCGCTATGGGCCTTCCCGACTACAGGGAGGTCTCATTGAATAAAGGTTATCTCGCTGCCGCCAGCACTTTGGCAGCAGCAATCGTAAGCATGCAGTTCGGCGCGTCGGCCATGGCGGCAGAGGCCGCCGCAGACGATGCAGGGTATGATGCTGAACGAGCCGAAATCCTCGTGATCGGCAAAAGTTACGGCCAGGAAGTGGGCAAGACCGTCACGCCGCTCAAGGACATTCCCAACACCGTTACCGTCATCGACCGCGAGCAGTTCGAAGCGCAAAACCTCTTCACATTGGAAGACGCGCTGACGGCCACAAATGGCATCACCGTGAACGGCGTGGGCAGCGAAGGCGCAACCTTTTATTCGCGCGGCTTTGCCATCAACAACTACCTCGTCGACGGCACACCTACCCGCGCTTTCGATTCTCCGGCCGTCATCCCGGACCTGTTTTTCTACGACCGTCTCGAGGTCCTGCGCGGACCCGCAGGCCTGTTCAGCGGCTCCGGCAACCCGGCCGGCAGCATCAACCTGGTCCGCAAGCGGCCGCTGGATACGTTCAAGATCCAAGGTTCGGCCGGTTACGGCAGCTACCAGAACAAGCGCGGCGAACTGGACGTCTCCGCTCCGCTGATGGACGGTGCAGCGGTGCGTTTTGGTGCGATGGTGCAGGATCAGGACCAGTTCTACGATATTGCCCACCGCAACCGCGTCGGCGGCTTCGGGGTGGCGAGCATCGACATCGGCGATCGCACGACCTTCACCTTCGGCGCCAACTACGAACGCTTCAAGCCCGCGATCCAGACCGGGCTGCCCGGCATCATCGGCGGCGCCGACGGTAGCGACGGCCAGCTTCTGGACGTGCCGCGTTCCACTTACGTGGGCGCCGACTGGAACCGTTTCCGCTCGGAAACCTGGACCGCCTTCGCCGAACTGACGCACCGTGTCAGCGACCGCTGGACCCTGCGCGCAACCGGCCTCTACAGCGATATCGACCGGGTCGACGTTTACAGCTACATCGGCAGCCAGCCGGTCACGGCAACCAACGGCGTCACCCAGCACATCGCCTATCGCGGCGACAGCAAGTACAGCACCCGCTCGTTCGACTTCAACGCCGTCGGCAGCTTCCCGATGTTCGGGCGCGACCAGACGCTGATCCTTGGCGCGGATTACCAGTCAAGTTCGTCGACGTCCTATTTCACCCGGCTCAGTCGCTACGCCAGCATCGACGTCTATGATCCGGTATCTCCGGCCGAACCGCCGCTTGATCCTTATGGGCCCCTTCCTGCCTATTCCGGGCCTTACGGCAACGTGACGCAGGTATATGGCGGCAGCACCAGCGACGTCGAGCAATACGGGATCTACGGCCAGTTGCGAATGAGCCCCCTGCACGGCCTGTCGCTGGTCGGCGGCGGCCGCCTGACCTGGTGGTCGACGGACTCGCAGACTTTGCTGCCCAACCTACTTGCGCCCACCGGCTACACCATCGAAGCGCAGCTTACGCCTTATGCCGGCATTGTCTGGGACGTGACGGACAACCTGAACGTCTATGCCAGCTATGCGGACAGCTTCACGCCGCAAACCTCCACTCTCCCGCTTGCGAACGGTGGCCAGATCAAACCCCTGGTCGGCAACCAGTACGAAGGCGGCACCAAGCTTTCTTTGTTCCACGATCGTTTGCTGCTGTCGCTGGCCGCTTATGAGATCACCCAGTCCAACCGCCTGTTCTCCGATCCCGACCTGCCCGACGTCGTGCTCCAGATCGGCAAGGTCCGTTCACGCGGTATCGAGGCCGATGCCGGCGGCGAAATCCTGCCCGGCTGGCGCATCAACGGCGGCTACAGCTACAACCGGAACAAGTACCTGCGCGATACCAATGCGCTGTTCGAAGGCATCTCGGTGGTGCCGGTGATCCCGAAGCATTCGATCAAGATGTTCACCAATTACGCGCCGACCGCCGGTGCCTTGGCGGGCTTCAGCATCGGCGGCAGCGTAACCTGGCTCAGTTCCACTTCCGGCGGCAATGCAGCGGTGTTCAACTCCGATGGCTCGCTGCGCACCCGGTCCACCATCGTCCGGCAGGGCGGTTATGTCGTCGCGGACCTCAGGGCCGGCTACAAGCTGAACGAACAGCTCTCGCTGTCCGTCAACGTCAACAACCTGTTCGACCGCTCGTATTACGCACGCATCTCCTCCACGGGCCGGGGTAACTTCTACGGCAGCCCGCGCACCGCGTTCGCAACGCTGCGGTTCTCCTACCCCTGAGCAAGGCCGCCGCGGCGCAGCCCTTGTGATCCCGCGCAGTAACTCATCGCCGCAGCACTGAGCGCGTTCGCGGCGATGGGGACGTTCGCGGCCAGCTCAGGCTGAGCGTGCATTTCCGGACACTGGCGGCGGCAACGATCGCCGCCGGTGCCACCGCCTGGCTCTATGCACCAATGGAACGCTTTGACGGATGAAGGCGCGAGCTCATCGCTTTCACCGGAACGAACATGGGCTTCGAGCTTTGCAGGGGCATCTCATCGCCATCCCCATTGAAGCCCTCGAAGCGCAGCGGAGCACAGCCGCACATGAAACAGCTCGGCGCAAATTTCTGGAATTTTCGCGGTACGTTCAAGATTGCCAAGATCATCGACGTCGGAACTCAGATGTCGCTGGTACGCCAAGCCAATGGGCGTTTCATTCTGATCGACAGTTACGCGGTAACAGGCTCTGATCGAGAAAATCTACTTACGTTGACCGACAATGGCGCTGCCATCGACGCCATCATCAACGTCCACCCCTTCCACACGCTGCACTGCCGCGCAGCGCATGAACTGGCACCGCACGCACGTTTGTTCGGCACCCAGCGCCACCGCATTCAAGCGCCCGAACTGCCATGGCAACAAGTCGCAATAGAAGATGCGGCAACCCAGGTGCAATTCGACGAACTGGACTTTTCCGTCCCTGCCGGCCTCGATCTCGTCACAGCCGACGATAGCGTTCACGCCGCATCCGTTCTCGTGCGCCACCGGGAAAGCGGGATCGTCCACGTTGACGACACGCTTATGGTGCTCGTTGCTCCCGGACCGCTTCGGCATGTCCTGCCGCAATCGCGCCTGCGCTTTCATCCTATGCTGCGCAAGGCATTGCAGCCGCGCCCCGGTGCTGCGGACGATTTCGCGAACTGGGCACGCGGCGTCGCGGACAAGTGGGCCGGCACGCCGATCGTCTGCGCTGCTCACTCCGCAGTGCGCCGCCTCGGCCCGTCCGGATGGCATTCTGAAATCTCGCGCGCGTTGTCCGATGTCACCGGCACCCTCGACAAGCATCGCACGCGCTGCGGCTGACGCCCGCACTCACTCATCCCAATAAATCAGGAAGCCCAACCCCATGAGCGACAAGAAAATCCGCACGATCAATCCCCTGACCGAACAAGTGATTGCCACTTATACCCATATGACCGACAATGAGGCCGCTGCCACCGTCAAGGCCAGCCACGATGCCTTTCTCGAATGGCGCATGCGCAGCCTCGATGATCGCGCCAAAGTCATCGCCGCCATTGCCCAGGCCCTGCGCGATGCCAAAGAAGAGTTCGCCCAGTTGATGACGAGCGAGGTCGGCAAACTGATCGGCGACAGCCGCAGCGAAGTCGATCTGGTCGCCGCGATTTGCGACTATACCGCAAAAACCGGACCCAAGGTGCTGGCCGACGAGGAACGCTCGGCCGAAGGCGCGACGGCTTATGTCGCTCATGCACCGATCGGTGTGGTCTATGGCATCCAGCCTTGGAATTTCCCCGCCTATCAGGCCGTGCGCTATTCCATCTCCAGCCTGATGGCCGGCAATGGCGTGCTGCTCAAGCATGCCGAGAGTTGCACCGGCAGCGGCCTGTTCCTGCGCGACCTCTACGAACGAGCGGGCCTGCCCAAGGGTCTTTTCGGCGTGCTGCTCATTTCGCACGAGCAATCCGATACGATCATTGAAAACGACCTCGTGCGCGCCGTAACCCTGACCGGAAGCGACCGGGCGGGGCGAGCGGTCGCCGCCAAGGCGGGCGGACTGGTCAAGAAGACGGTCCTCGAACTCGGCTCAAACGACGCATACCTTGTGCTCGACGACGCCGACATCGATCTTGCGGTGAAGACATGCGTGGCGGGCCGCATCTACAACAACGGACAGACATGCGTGAACGCCAAGCGCTTCATCGTTACCGAAAAGAACCACGACGCCTTCGTCGAGGGCTATGTCGAGGCATTCCGTGCCATCGCCATGGGCGACCCGACCGAGGAAGCCACCAAGCTCGGCCCATTGGTAAGCGAGGCTCAACGCGACAAGCTCCATAACCAGGTCGAGGAAAGCGTCGCCAAGGGCGCGCGGGTTCTCGTTGGCGGTGAAGTGCCCGATCGGACAGGATGGTTCTATCCTGCGACCGTGCTCGTCGATGTCGCACCGGGCCAGCCTGCCTATGACGATGAACTGTTCGGACCCGCAGCCTCGATAATTCGCGCGAAGGACGATGAAGACGCGATGCGCATCGCCAATGACAGCCGCTACGGCCTTGGGGGCGGCATCTTCAGCAGGAATGTCGAACGCGCCCGCGAACTGGCAGCGAAGCACTTCGATACCGGCATGATCTTCATCAACACCTTCGACGTCGCATCGCCCGATCTTCCGTTCGGCGGCGTGAAGACCTCAGGCTATGGCCGCGAGCACGGACCGGAAGGACTGAAAGAGTTCGTGAACGTCAAGTCGATCAAGATCGGCTGAGACAGACGGCAGAGACGCCCCGCCCCAACGTAGCGATTATCGGGAAGGCGGTTGACGATCAATCGCCCTTCTGGCTCAGTTTAGGCTCAGCTCGAACAGGCCGCCGGAAGCCGGGAACTGCGCAAGCTGTCCCGGCGAAAGGCGCATCCGCGAAGTCGTGATAAAAATGCCTGTCTCCGAGGCGGCGACGCTGCTGACATGCGGGGCGGGCACCTCGACAGTGCGAAGCAGCACGCCATCGCGCGCCAACTGGACCACGCACCCTCCGCCCCACATCGCGACCCAGAACGTGCCGTCGGCGCCCGGCGAAAGGCCATCGGGCTTTCCTGGGACGTTCATGAAATCGCTGACCACGGCGCCTTCTCCCAGTTCTCCGCGTCCGGGGTCCGCGGGAAAGGCCAGAAGGGTGCGGGCCAGCGTGTCGACCACGAAAAGCGTCGCGCCATCCAGCGAGAAGGCCATGCCGTTGGGCGCACCAAGGCCTTGCATCACGATCCTCGGCTCCGCCATCGGGGCGGGCGCATGGACGATCGCACCGCGCGCAGCGAGCAGGCCCTTGTGCATCGAACCGCCCCACAGGCCGCCGAGCGGATCTATTACCATGTCGTTGAGGCGGCAGCCGGGACCGAGCGGAGCGGGCGGTCCGCTCGAAAGCACGCCCTCGTCAGACACGGTGCAGAAGCGGTCCTCCATCGCACCGAAAAGCGGGCCGGCGCCGCGGCGCGCGAGCGACATTACCGGCTGTTCGACGGGCCATTCCTGCACCGACCCGTTGCGGAAGCGAAGCAGCCGTTTTTGCGCCGGGTCGGTCCAGATCACCGCGCCGTCGTCAAGCACGACCGGGCCCTCGCCGATCACGGCTTGCGGGTTGCACAGCATCTTTACCGCCGGCGCCTGAACCGCGCCAACCACCGCCCGGGCACGCAGGGCGACCTCCTGCGCGGAGGATCCCGGCCGGTAGATATCCGCGCCAATGCCGAAGGCGCCGACGCCCGCCCGGCGCAGCGCCGGCACCGCATCCGGCCCGACACCGCCGACTGCAAAAAGCACCGCCTCGCGCGGCAATACGGAACGCAGGGCGGCGATATCACCTGCATGTCCCCCGGCCGGAAACACCTTGAGATGCAGTGCCCCCGCTGCAAGCGCCGCGAAGGCTTCCGTGGCGGTCGCGCAGCCGGGAAGCGGCACGAGCCCATGCCGCAGTGCTTCCCCGATCACCGCAGCATCGGTGTTCGGAGACACGCACAATGCTGCGCCGCATTCGGCCAGCCGCCGCACCGCTGCAGGGGTCGTCACGGTGCCGGCGCCGATCACCATCGTCTTCCCGAAATGGCGGACAAGCAGCGCGATCGTGGCGAAAGGATCGGGAGAATTCAGGGGAACTTCGGCCACGCGAATGCCGGCGTCGAACAGCGCCTGCACCACCGGCACCGCTTCCTCTGTCCGCAGGCCGCGCAGGATCGCAGCGATCGGCACTTGCGCGATGAACCTGTCGAACCGGACCGCTGCATCGTTCGAACCGCTCATCCGCAAGTTGCCTCGTGAAGCGCGCGGAACCCTTGCAGGCAAGCATCGCGTGATCCCACCAACCGGGTTTCCACGCTCACAGAGGCCAGCGCCGATGCATAAAGGCGCGACAGGGCCTCGTTGCCTATCAGCGGCACCGGACGATCGGCTAGGCCCGGACAGGCGTCGAGCGCATCGGCCACTTCCGCGCCGATCAGCAGGCCCCGGATGTAGGAAGCGCTGTCGGCCCGTTCCAGCTCGCCGCGGATCACCCGGGCGCGGGCGCCGAACAGCGTAGTGCCCAGACCAAGACGGCGTGACCGGCCAGCCGCAACGCCTACTTGGAACGCCGGTCCATCGAATGCCTCGCCCTCGACGATGGAGGCAAGCAGGCCCTGCATGGTCAGCCGGTCATAGATCTCGCCTGACATAGCGGTGAAGAAATCGGCGATACGTCCATTTTCCAGCCGCACCCATTTGGTATGCGTGCCCGGCAGGGCGGCAACACCGTCCCGGTAAAGCGTGGCAGCCAGGCCGAGCAGTTCGACCTCTTCGCCGCGCAGAATATCGGGGGCATCGTCGAACAGGCGGCGGCACGCTATGCCCGGCACGATCCGCACTGGCGTGCCGCCGATCGACGCGGCGATGGCAGCGTCTGCGACTTCGCGCAGGCCGGCGGGTGCGGACGCATAAGGCGCCTCCACCCAGCCGATGTTTGATCCGATCATGCCCGAGGCGTAGATCGGCCCGTGATCCGGCCAGCGCGCGACCAGCGCCGCAATCGCCGCAGCCATGCCCTGACGGTCCAACCCGGCAACGCCGGTCGGCGCGGCATATTCATCGAGTACCGATCCATCCGGCGCGATGCGATAAGCACGCAAGTTGGAACTTCCCCAGTTCACGCCGACGATATCTGCTTCAGATGCGCGTGACACCGGCGCCTCCATCGATTGAATGGACCGCGCCCGTTATCCACGCCGCCTTGTCGGAAGCGAGAAACAGCGCGAGTTCGGCAACTTCTTCGGGCAGGCCAAGCCGGCCGAGCGGATGCCGCAGCACGTTCTGCGCGCGTGCAGCGGCCGGGTCCGGCTGGCTTTCGAACGAACCGCGCAGCAGCGGCGTATCGATCGACGCCGGCGCGACCGCATTGACGCGGATTCCGTCGCCCGAAAATTCCAGCGCCGCCGTGCGCGTCAGGCTTTCGAGTGCCGCCTTGGATGCCGCATATGCTGCCAGGGACGGCGTCGCAAAGCGGGCATTGATCGAGGAAATCAGGACAATCGAACCCCCGCCGCGCCCGCGCATTCCGGGCACGACCCGCTGCATCAGCCGTACCGCGCCGACCACGTTGACATCGTAGATGTCGGCGTAGTCCGCAGGGTGCGTTTCCAGCACCCCGCCCGGTACGGAAGCAGCGGCCGCATGGACGAGAATGTCCGCCGGCCCGAACTGCGCCTCCATCCGGTCCACCGCCTCGGCCAGCGCCGTTTCGGAGCGCAGATCGGCGACCAGCGCCAGTTCCGCATCCTTGGCCGCGGTCAGGTCCAGCCCCGCCACCCTTGCGCCTGCCGCGCGCAAGCGGACGGCAATCGCTGCGCCGATCCCGCTTGCCGCGCCGGTGACCAGTGCCACCCGGCCTTCAAGTTCCCTGACTTCCACTCATATCCCCCTTTGCAGCGCCTGCAGCTTAGAACTTCATGCTGACGCTGGCCTTGTACATACGCCCGAAGAACAGGTTCGTTCGCAGGGCATCGGCGGTGCCGTCGTAAGTGCGCTGATGTTCATTCAGGATGTTGTTCGCCTCAAGGTTGACGGAGAGGTTTTCGGTGAAATCATAGCGGAAGGTCGCCGAAAGATCGGTGTAGGTATCGTTGTAAATGCCCGTGCCCGCCGCCGAAAGGCTGACGAGATAATCGTCGCGCCAGTTGTAAGCGACGCGCAGGCTGACCGGTCCCTTTTCATAATAACCGATCAGGTTGACGTTGTTCTTCGAAAGGCCCGGAAATGCCAGGGTGCGGCCGACAACGTCGCGGATCGGGGTGGAGGAATCGATGTACGAATACGTTGCCACCACGCCGAAACCGTCGAACGGCTCAGGCAGGAAGTAGAAAGGCAGCTGCATCAGCGCCTCCACGCCTTTCACCTTGGCCCCGTCTCCGTTGACGCGGCGGTTGATGAGGTAGTTTATCCCACCATAGGTTTCCGCGCTCTGCTGCGAGACGATGAAGGTGGACACGTCCTTGTAGAACAGGCCCACCGACACCAGCGCCTGCTTGCCGAAATAGTATTCCATCGAGGCGTCGAACTGGTTCGCCTTGTAGGGGTCCAGGTTCGGCGCTCCGCCGTTGCCGGTGCCCGGCGTGATCTGCACCCCGTCAACGAAGACCGCCGTGTTGAACAGCGTCAGGCCGTTGTTGAGATCGACGGTATTGGGGAAAGCCAGCACCTTGGCCGCGCCGAGGCGAAGCACCAGGCCATCGGCAAGATCGGCCTTCACCGTGGCGGAAGGCAGCCATTCGTCATCACTGCGGCGGAACGTCGTTGGCGTGGCGCCGCCGTTGCTGGCGATGATGTTGCCGATCGAGGTCAAGTCGCGGTGCAGATAGCGCACACCCACGTTGCCGATGATGTTCAGCCCGCCGTCGAGCGCGAACCCAAGCTTGCCGTAGCCTTCGTAGAAGTCTTCCTTGATCTGGTAGGTGCCCGCCAGCGAGGTGGTGGTGCCGGTGGGGTTGAGACAGGCCGCCGCCTGCGAAATCGCCGGATAGGCCGTCCAGCTACCGCAACCGCCCGCAATCGCGCCTGTGGCGACCAGATAGGTACGCGGCAGACCGGCAAAGTCGCCGCTGGCAAAGTCGGAGTTGGAGCGCAGGGTTACATAGTCGCCAAGCTGGCTGGCGGTTATACCTCCGGCAGGGCGGATATCCGCCAGCGACGGATTGGTCCGGTTGTCGAGATGCTGGTAGCGCGCGCCCACGCGCAGCTTGTCGAGGAACCCTTCGCCAAGTTTGAAGTCCCAGTCGGTGCGCGCCGCGGTCGCTTCGGTCCGTGCCCGGTACAGGTTGTCGAACAGGATCGTGAAGCGCAGTTGCGACGGGTTCGTCAAGTCGATGCCGCTGATCGAGTAGGATCCGAGATCGCCGTCGGAAAGGTCGAAATCGACGCGCGGCGTGATCCCGGCCACCGGCTGCAGGCGCAGATAGTTCTGGTCGTAGCTGGAAGATGAGCGGTTGTAGGAAATCTCGGCGCTGGCGTGCACCCTGTCGGATACCTCGAAATCGCCGTGCAGCGCGGTCGACCAGGTATCGGCCTTGGTCCTGGCATATTCGGTGTTCGTCAGCACCGGCGCCGAAGACGTGCCGGACATCAGCACGTTGGTATCCGAATAGGTCGCGTTGGTGAGGCCAACCAGCGGGTTGAACGAAAGCCAGTAGCGTTTGCGGTCCGAATTCAGCTTGGAATAGAAACTGTCCAGCGTCAGTTCGATGCCCGGCGAGGGGCGCCACTGGATCACGCCGTCGAGGCCGAACTTGCTGCGCGTCTCGGCGATTTCCTCGGGCCGCACATCCGAGAGGCCGAAGTGCGCTGCGCCCGCCGCATCGGTGAAGCGCGTATATCCGGCGAACGTGTCGAGCCCCTGCTGCGACAGGCGGCGTCGGCCGTAGGATGCGGACAGCAGCACGCCGAAGGTATCATCCGCGAACTTGCGCGAAACGAGGCCGAACATCTCGTAGCTCGGCTTTTCGGTCAGGTCATCGTAGCTGATGCCGCCGCGCGCGGCGATCTGGTCGGCCCCGTCGAGCGGCTTTCGCGTCGAGATATTGATGACGCCGCCCAACCCTCCGGCAATCTCGTCCGCGCCCGCCAGCTTGGTCACTTCCAGCTTGGAGATCAGTTCGGAGGGAACCAGCGCCAAAATGCCGTAAGTCGAGCTGCCAAGCTGGTCCAGCCCGGTGCCGCCGCGCCCCGTCGAATCGACGATCTCGCGGCCATTGAACAGGTAGACGTTCTGGCGCAGCCCGCGCACCGAGACATTGGTGCCTTCTCCAATGCCGCGATCGACCTGGATGCCGGAGACACGCGCCAGCGATTCCGCGACGTTCCGATCGGGCAGCTTGCCGATATCGTCAGCGACGATCGCGTCGACGAACTGGACCGCATCGCGCTTGATATCCCGGGCTTGGCCCAGGCTCTGGCGAATGCCGGTGACGATGATTTCCTCAACCGCCTGGTCGGACAGCGGCTCGCTCGCCGCAGGCGGCGATGCCTCCTGCTGCGCGTGCGCCGAAACGCTCCAGCTCGCGGATACCAGCGCACTGGACACCAGCAGTCCGCGAATCACATGCTCCTTCATCGGCTCACCCCTCCATATTCCCAGAAACGAGCAGGATGACGGCGTTCCATCTCGCCTACTCATAAAATCGCTATTAAAGCACCATTATGACCTATGCAAGCGGATTGACATCTTTGTTTGCGAGGTAGTACGTCACATATAGCAACACTATCCTCCGGGAGGGGACATATGACCGAACTCAAGGGCGTTCTGCCGATCCTGCCAACGATCTTCACCGATGCGGGAACCATCGACGAAGCCGGCACCCGCCGCGTCCTCGAATACATCATCGCCTCCGGCGCGCAGGGCGTGGTGTTTCCCGGCCTCGCCAGCGAATATGACATGCTGAGCCGGGACGAGCGCCTGCACCTCACCGCGCTGATCGGTGAATGGCTTGGGGGGCGCATCCCGTTCGTGGTCGGCGCCAGTTCCGAGGATACCGCAGACGCGATCGCCTATGCAGAAGCCGGCGCGCGCGCGGGCGCGCAGGCCGCGATGATCCTGACGCCCAAGGCCTACGCCGCCGACGCCGGCGGCATGCAGGCCTTCTTCGAAGCCGCCCACACAGGCTCGGGCATCGCCATCATGGTGCAGAACGCGCCGGCACCGATGGGCATCGGCCTGCCGCTGGAACAGGTCGCGCAGCTGGCACATGCGGTGCCGGGCATCCTCTACGTCAAGGAGGAGGCCGCGCCTTCGGGCCAGCGGATCACGCGCCTTGGCGAACTGGCCGGAACGTCGCTCGACGCAGTATTCGGCGGCGCAGGTGCCCGCTATGTGATCGACGAACTGGTACGCGGCGCGCGCGGCACGATGCCGGCCTGCGAAGTGACCGAACTGCATGTCCGCATGCTCGCCGCCTTCGGCGAGGGCCGCGAAGCCGAAGCGCGCGACCTGTTCGAGCGCACCTTGCCCCTGCTGAGCATGCAGGCGGTGTTCCGCTGGCGCCTGACCAAGGCGGTGCTGCTGCGCCGGGGCCTGATCGGCAGCGCCTTCACCCGTGCGCCCGGTCCCGAGCTTGACCGCTACGACAACGCCGAACTCGACGCCCTGCTGGGCCGCCTGGCCGACCTGCTGTCGTTCGACCCGGCGCGCAAGGCGGCATGACCATGCGCATCTCCGCCGTCGAGACCTTCATCGTCACGGTTCCGCGCGATACGCCGTACCTGGGCCCACTGGGTCCGGGGGAGCATATCAACGCGCGGGGCTACCTTGTGCGGCAGGGCAATGGGACGATCTACCCCACCGTCGACCGCTCGGTCGCGGTGCGGGTTACGGCGGCGGATGGCAGCATTGGCTGGGGTGAGACTTACGGCATCTGCGCCCCGCGCGCGACCTGCGAGATTATCAACGATCTGCTGGCGCCGGTGCTGACGGGCAGTGAAGTGGACGACGTGCCCGCGACCTGGGACCGGCTGTATGACCTGATGCGGGTGCGCGGTTGCTGGGGCGGTTTTCACGGCGATGCGCTGGCGGCGATCGACATCGCGCTGTGGGATCTTGCGGGGAAAGCGAAAGGCCGGCCCGTCCGCGAACTGATCGGCTCGCCTGTTCACTCAGTCATTCCCAGCTATCTCTCCGGCCTGCCGGCGGCCACGCTGGCCGAGCGGGTCGATCTGGCGCTGAACTGGCAAGCGCGCGGTATCACCGCGCTCAAATTCGCCGCCGTGGTCAGCCACGAGGGGATCGTCGAGGAAATGGCGGCGCTGCGCAGCGCGCTCGGTCCGGACGCGGACATCCTGATCGATCTGCACTGGAAATTCGGGCCTGCCGAGGCGCGCGCACTGATCGCCCGGCTCGAACCCTATCGCCCCGGCTTCGTAGAAGCCCCGCTCAAGCCGGAGGACATGGCCGGCCTCGCCAGTTTGGCGGCCGCAAGCCCGGTCCCCGTCGCTGCGGGCGAGGAGTGGTACACCGCCTACGAATTCGCCAACCGTCTGGCGTTCGGGCCGATCGCCTTCGTCCAGCCCGAGATGGGCCACACCGGCATAACCCAGTTCCTGCGCATCGCCCGGCTGGCCGCGCAGCACGGCATTGCCGTCGCCCCGCATGCCACGATCGGCGCTGGCATCTTCCTCGCCGCCAGCCTGCAGGCCTCGGCCACGCTGCCGGGACTGTGGAAGCACGAGTGGCAGCATTCGGTGTTCGAACGGAACCTGAAGGGTCTGGAAACCGACATGGGCCACAGCCCCGAAGGCTACCGCCTGCCCAGCGGCCCCGGTCTGGGCGTGGAACCCGGCCACGCCTTCTGGGCTGCGGCGGAGGCTGTGGCGTGAAGTCGCCGCATTTGGCAAGTGTCGAACCTTGGTGCATAGGACATCGCAGTGCGCGCTAAACTCAACGCCCAACCCAACCAGAGCCTGATCGATGGCATCGCCACGCTTCAAGCGCTCGCCACCTCGCCGGAACCGGTGGGGGGGCGCGAACTCGCGCGTCGACTCGACGCCGATCCGACCAAGATCAACCGCCTGCTCAAGACGCTGGCCTATCTTGGCATCGCGCGGCAGACCGCCAATCGCAAGTACACCGCCGGGCCTGGCATGCACGTTCTGGCGGCGCAGAGCCTGTTCGCCTCGGGCCTGATCCGGCGTGCGTTGCCGGTGCTGGAAGGCTTGCGCAAGTTCGGCCACACCGTCGCGCTCGGCGTCCTGTGGGGCGACAACGTCAGCTACCTGTTCCACGCCCCGCCCGGCATCGAGGCGTCGGCAGGACTGGGCCGCATCGGCCTGCTGCCCGCGACCACCAGCGGCATCGGCATCGTCCTGCTCTCGGAGCATGAAGACGAGGATGTCCGCGAGATATACGAGGATCGCGAGATCCCGATGTTCCCGGACGGGATCGAGCAGCTACTTGCTAAGCTCGCCGAAGTCCGAAGCCTCGGCTATGCCCGCGTTCATGTTGCGGACGAGCGCGACCATCACGTCGTCGCGGTTTCCACCGGCGATCCGGCGCATGCCGGCCTCGCTCTTTCGGGATGGATTCCCGAAGCCGCCACCGAGCCGCTAGTCGCGGCCCTGCGCGAGGCCGCACCCGAGATCGGGGGCTGACGTGGCTATCATGACCGAACCGGCCGCCGACACATCCTCGGCACCTAGCCGCATGCGCTGGGTAATCCTGGCCCTGCTGTTCGCCTCGACCGTACTGAACTACGTCGACCGGCAGACGCTTTCGATCCTTGCGCCGATGGTGCAGCGCGATCTTGACATGGACGATATCGGCTATGCCCACGTCGTCCAGCTGTTCCTGATCGCCTATACCATCGCGTATCTCCTCGCCGGATGGCTGACCGACCGGCTGGGCACCCGGCTGGCGTTGGCGCTGTTCGTCGGCTGGTGGTCGCTTGCCAACATGGCCACCGGGCTGGTGCGCAGCGCCGGGGCGCTCGGCGGCGCGCGCGCGATGCTGGGCCTTGGTGAAGCGGGCAACTATACCGCCGGCCCGAAGGCGATTTCGGAACACTTCCCCGCGCGCGAGCGTGGCTTTGCCTTCGGCATATATACCGCAGGGGCCATGGTCGGCGCCACGATAGCGCCGCCGCTGATCGGCTGGCTGGCCTTGGCCCACGGCTGGCGCGCCGCCTTCGTGGCGACCGGCGCGCTGGGCTTCGTATGGCTGGCCGCATGGCTCGCCATCTACCCCCGCCGCAAGGGTGAGCGCCCGGCCGCGAACGAGCCGACGCCCTGGGCGGCCATCCTGCGCGAGCGGCCGCTCTGGGGCTTTGCCCTGTCGCGGATGCTTGCCGACCCGGTATGGTATTTCTACCTGTTCTGGTTTCCGAAATACCTGTCCGACCAACGCGGCCTGGACCTAGCGACAATCGCCGCCACGGCGTGGATCGTCTATCTTGCCGCAGATATCGGCAGCATCGGCGGCGGGTTGTTTTCCGGTCGGCTGATCCGGCGCGGCATGGCGCCCGCCCGCAGCCGCATCATGACGCTTGCCGCTGCCGCCATGCTTGCCCCGGCGGGGATGGCCATCGCGGCGGGGCCGTCGATCCCCATTACTTTCGCGATCGCGGCCCTCGTGGCGTTCGCCCATCTGGTTTTCCAGATCAACCTGAGCACGCTTGTCGTCGACCTGTATCCCACGCGCGTCGTCGCCACCGTGTTCGGCATCGTGGCAGCGGGAAGCGGCCTGGGCGGCATCTTCTCCACCCAGCTCATCGGGCAGTTCGCGCAATCGGGCAATTATGCGCAGATTTTCCTCTTCATGGGACTGCTGCACCCCGCCGCCGCGCTGGTTGCCTGGCTGTCGCTACGCAGCCAGCCGCAGTCGAAGCTGCGGCCGGCTTAAACGCTCACGCCAGCCCGCTACGCACCTGCCAGGCGCGCGCCAGATCGGGCCAGCGCGAGATCGGCCAGGCGGGATCGCCGCGCAGGCCGAGGCCGTGGGCGCCTTCCTCGAACAGATGCATGTCGATCGCGCCTCCCGATGCGCGCACCGCCGCAAACAATGCCAGCGAATGGTCAACCGGCACTACCCGATCGTGGACGGCATGGACGAGCAGGATCGGCGGCGTAATGCCAGGAACGCTGCGATCGAAAGACCACTGCGCAACCGCCTCCGCCGAAGGGGTCGGGCCCAGCAGCGCCGTCCGCGAACCGACATGCGTGCCCTCCCCCAGTGTAACCACGGGATAGAGCAGGATCACCCCGTCCGGCCGCGTCAGCAAATGGTCCATGTCGTCGAGCATCGGGTAGGTGCGGTCATATACCTTGATCGCCAGACTGAGAGCAAGGTGACCGCCCGCCGATCCGCCCATTACCGTGACGCGCCTGGGATCGACTTTCCAGCGTCCTTCACCGCCCGATCGGATCAGCCGCATGGCACGCTGCGCGTCCTGAAGCGCGACCAGCGCGCCCGCACCCCAGCGGTCTGCCGGCAAACGATAGCGCAGCACGAAAGCAGCAACCCCCAGCGAGTTCATCCAGCGCGCGGATTCGTAACCCTCACGGTCGATCCCCACGCGGGAATACCCGCCGCCGGGCGTGATGAGCACCGCCGCTCCCGTGGGGTTGGCCGGCGCGAAGTAGGACAGGGTCGGGCGCGTGACATGCTCGGCGACGCGGTAGCGCAGCCCCGCATTGTCCCATTGGTCGTCCACCGCTTCCTTGACGTTCGGCACTGGTCCGCCGGGCATCCGCCCACTCGGCCAGAGCGGGACGATGAGATCGGGTTCCCGAACGTCCCTGGAAAAAGACAGGATATCGCCCGACACGCCGCATTGCGCCGCCGCGCGCGTTGCCACCATCGATCCGGTCAGCAGCGCGGCCCCGGCCAGGACATTGCGACGCGATGCACCCTTAGCGTTCAACCCTTCCACGTTCCACCCCTCCATTTACTTTACATCAAAATTCGATGCTTATTAAGCAACGATATAGAGAGAGAATGTCGATAATCGCAAGATTATCCGTGATATTTAGTCGATTTAAGACATATTCGGCGCTATATTCGCCGCAATTAGGGTTTCTCCAGTGCCTTGCAGGGATAGCGCCGCGGCGCAAGAAGGGCGTCAATGGTTCGGGCAAGGCGCCGAACGCGCCGGCATCAGCCCTCGATGATTTCGCGAACGCGCGTGGCCAATGCCTCCATTGCGAATGGCTTTGTAATCATGCTCATCCCGTGCTCCAGAAAGCCTGACGCCAACGCCGCATTCTCGGCATATCCGGTCATAAACAGCACCTTGAGATCAGGTCGAAGCAGACGCCCTGCTTCGACGACTTGCCGACCGTTGAGCCCAGGCAGCCCGATGTCTGTGACCAACAAGTCGATACGCTTGTCGGACTGCAGCATCTGCAACCCTTTTGGCCCGTCGCTCGCCTCAAGCGTACGGTAGCCCAGTTCGGTCAAAACCTCGATAATCAGGTCGCGAACGACGGACTCGTCCTCGACGACGAGCACGACTTCACCGGAATCGGAGACATGCTCGTCGCCGAGGGCCGGTACGTCCTCTTCCCATTCTGCATCCCCGAGGTGTCGCGGCAGGTAGAGCTTGAAGGTCGTACCATGGCCAAGCTCGCTGTAAATCTTGGCATAGCCTTCCGATTGCTGCGCGAAGCCGTAGATCATGGACAGGCCAAGGCCCGTGCCCTGACCGATCGGCTTGGTGGTGAAGAAGGGTTCAAATGCCTTGGCGATCGTATCCTCACTCATGCCGACGCCGGTATCGGTGACGCTGATGCAGACATATTGCCCAGGTTTCACGCCAGTCTTTCTTGCAGCGTAAGCCTGATCGAGATGCGCGTTGCCAGTTTCGATCGTCAGTTTGCCGCCATCGGGCATCGCATCGCGCGCATTGATTACAAGATTAAGGACCGCGCTTTCAAGTTGATTGGGGTCGCACAGCGTGGGCCACAGACCGCCCGCGAGGACCAGTTCCAGTTCGATATGCTCACCGATCGTCCGTCTGAGCAGATCTTCCACCGAAGCGAGCAACCTGTTGGATCGGACCGCTTTAGGGTCGAGCGGCTGACGACGCGAGAACGCCAGAAGCCGGTGCGTCAAAGCTGCAGCACGATTGGCCGCCGTCGTGGCGCCGGTGATGAACCGACTGATATCGGCATGCCGCCCCTGCTCCACGCGGCGCTGAATGATCTCGAGACTGCCAGTAATGCCCTGAAGGAGATTATTGAAGTCATGCGCAATGCCGCCGGTCAGTTGGCCTACCGCTTCCATCTTCTGGGATTGGCGGAGCGCTTCCTCGGCGGCCATCAATTCCCGTGTCCGGACGCTGACCTGCTCTTCCAGAGTTGCATTAAGCTGGGCTAGCTCCTCGGTCTGCCGCCGGCGCTCGGTTGCCCCTCGCACACGCTCGGCAACATCGCGCATGAACAACACGTCCTCATTGCTCCAAACGCGCGGGCCGGCATTATTTACGTATGCAAGCGCTACAAAGTCGCCCTGCTCGACCAGAGGCATGTTGATGAACGATCGGGCGCTGATCGCTTCCAGAACATCGGCCGTAGCCCGCGTGCGGTCATCAAGCTTCACGTCACCGATTGCGACAGTCTCGCCGTGCTTCAGATCCTCGATATAGGACCCATGCTCGCGGAAGTTGAGCGTACCGGCAATCGTCTTGATTCCGGGCGCGTTCCAGTCGCGCTGGACGGTGATCGTTTCCAGAACTTTGTCCACGGTGCCATAGCCGGCGCGGCTCACGCCCAGTCCAACCGCGAGCGCGGTCGCGCCTGCAAACTCCATTTCGGCAATGTCGTCGATCGATCTCAGCGTATCACTCAGATCGAGAAGCGCCGACTTGCGCTGCTCGGCGGTCTTGCGCTCAGTGATATCGTAGCTGACACCGGGAAAGTGCAATGGCTCCCCGGTTTCCGACAAGGTGCAACGCCCCTGGGCTACGAGCCACACGATCGCGCCATTATCCTGCACGAGGCGATATTCCTCATAGAACATGCCGCCACTGCTCAGCGCCTTGGCAATGGCGGCCTGAACCCTGTCAAGATCGCCCGGGTGCAGGCGCTGGAAGAACAACTCGATCGGCGCCCCGCGTTTGGCCATTTGGGGATCGACGCCGTAAAGCCGCGCAAACCTGGAATCTGTGCGAACGGAATTGCGGACGACGTCCCAATCCCAGGTGCCAATGCCTGCTCCTGCCGACAGCGCCTGCTCAAGCCGCTCCTGGCTTTCGCGCAGCGCAAGGTCGGCGTTCACCCGTTCAGTGACATCGACGCCTTCTATGAAGATACCCGTGACGTCGCCGCTTGCGTTTTTAACCGGCTGAAAAACAAAGTCGACGAGATGGTTAGTGACCGGCCCCCCGGCGACCGGCTCGACGGCGTAGAGCGCCGAATCCGCTTTATACGCCTTGCCTGAGCGAAATACCTCGTCGAGGTTCGCGACATATCCTTGTGCTGCGGCATCGGGAAGCGCCTGAGCGACGGTCTGGCCAACAAGGGCGGTTCGGCCGGTCAGTCGAAGATAGGCCGGATTGGCCAGCGCGAAACGATGTTCGGGGCCTTCCAGCAGAGCCATAAAGCTCGGAGCCTGCGCGAACAGCTGCGCGAGCAGTTCCCTTTCGCTTGCCGTGTCTCCTGCGGCCTGAGCCGGTGCAGTGATCTCGATACCTTGATGCAGCAGGCCGGCGATGGCACCATCCTCACCGCGGATAGGGGTCGCCGTGAAGTCCCACCAGGTGACCACACGCTCGCCATTTCGGACCACTTCCAGGCGAACCATCTTCTCCGAGAAACCCTCGCCAGTTTCCAGCGCCCGATAATATGACGGGGCGAGCAAGGTCCAAGCCTCACCCCAGCCATCGCTCGCCGGACGACCCAGCGCATGAGGATGCCCGCCTGCGAGTGACGGAATATATGCGTCGTTATAGAGAAGTATCAGGTCCGGCCCCCACAGGACCGCGCCCAGGATTGGCGAATTGATGCAGGCCGAGACGATCGATCGCAGCGATTGCGGCCATTTCCCAGGCTCACCAAGCGGCGTGGTGGTCCAGTCGAATGCCCGCATCAATGCGCCGATTTCACCGCCCCCGGTTAGGAACGAAGGCGCGGCGCGGTCTTGATCTTCACTCAGACTGGTCATTCGAGACGACGTTCCCTTGCCGATGCGTCATAAATTCGCGGCGCATCCATCGGCTTTTGGTAGAAACTGCCGCCTTGGTGATACGTTCCCCTCACCGCTGGGTGCGATACTACATGCCGAAGGCTTTGGTGACCACGTCGAACGCGCCTTCCAGCCCCTTGCCGCCCTCGCCTCGCCCGCGCCCTGCCATCGGTGCCTCCTCGATAACCAGCACACCCTCCCCGGCCTCCACCTTGTCCTTGAACAGCTGCTCGCGGCCCAGGAAGTAGGGCCAGAACGTCTCGGTGCGGGCCACAGAATAGGCCAGGTCTGCCGAAAAGCCGACCAGCTGCGCCTGCCCGAACACGCGGCCGCGCTCGGCACGTTCCACTCGCACACCCCGCCCGCCCTTGATGACCAGACGACAAGGGCCGTGAAACACCAGATAGCGCAGCTGCAGCGTCAACCACGCATTGAGCGAGAACAGGCGCCAGTGCGAGGTGATGCGCAGGGGCCGCACCGCCGGCTGCGCAGCGGCCGCCAACGCGCGCGGCTGCAGCACACAGGACGCACCTTCCGGCAATGCAAGCACCGTCACCTCGGCAAAGGGATCGCGCACCGCCGACACCGTGGTCACTTCCCCCTCGCCTCTGATGCGGGTGAGGAAAGTGAGGCCGGTGGCAATGCTCGAAAGCGGATGGTGCCAGTCGAGCAGCCAGCGCGTGGACTTCGACCCTGCGTGAGACGTCGTCTGGAGGTAATCCTGGCGCACCAGCAGTTCCTCGCCGGCTGCCAGGCGCACGGCGACCGAAGTGGTACTGCGCTCGGCCGGCTCGATCGCACGCCCCGCCCCTCCCGGCACCGAAAGACGGATCGCGGGGCGCCGCTGGGCCATCGGCGCGAACACGAACCAGAACAGCAGGCGGATCAGGTAAGGCATGGCGATGATGAGCAGCAGGACCTTGAACGCCCCCCACAACACGTCCTGGAGATGCCATTCCTCGGCCCAGAGACGCAGCTTTTCCCGCAGCGTGCCGCGCCAGGCCGTGCGCGCGTCCTGCGTCGCAGCCTGCAGGGGCTGCAGCGCCCGTTCCAGATCGCCGCCAAGGTCGGCACCAGTCGCCGCGAACGCCGCCTCGGCCTTGCTGCGTGCGGCGTCCAGCGCGCGCCGGTCCTGCAATGCCTGCAAAGCCCGGTACGCCGGGCCGCAGGTATCAGCGCGCCGCTTGGCCAGTGCCTTGTGCCTATCGCCGTCCATCAGGGTGTTCACCCGGCCCAGCCAGGTTCCTTCGTAGGTGCGCAAGGCCGTGATAGCGGCCACGCAAGGCGGGCGCAGCCGCGCATAGTCCTCACGCAACTGCTGCGGTCTTTCGCGCACCTTCGCCAAATCCTGCGCCCTTTGCAAAGCCTCCAGTTCACGTTGCAGCAGGACGATGCGCAATTTGCGTGTCTCGTTTGCGGCAAGGCCTCGGGCGCCGCCGCCGAGCATAGCCGCGAAGTCGCCGCCGGGAGGGTCGGCGCGTTCCTTCGCGAGTTCGCCGCCGACCCGGTCGATGCGCGCCTGGAGTACGATGCTGCCAGCCTGCGCGGCGGCATCCCTCTCGCGATCGAATTCGGCCTGCAGTGCAGGAAAACCCGCAGTCAGCGACTGAGCGGCCCCGTCCAGCGTTTCATATCTGCCCCTCGCTCCGTCCGCCGCATGCCAGGCATTGAGGACAAACGGCGACAGCGCAAAGGCAGCCACCAGCGCCAGATAAAGCAGTCCGCGCCGCAGCAACCAGTGGCAAAGGGTCTTCACGGCAGTCATCGGGTTGCCCTCTTGAAAGCGACAGCGGGATTGTCGGTCACCATGAGATCAGAACGCTCGGCCAGGCGCCGCGTCACCGGCAGGCCCAATTAGGCGGCTTTGTTGCATCAATACAACGCCTTGGCCAGTAGCACGATCCCTCGTTAGCGATCGCAGGCAAACGGCATACGTGGACTTTTCCAGCCCAATGCTCCCCTGCCGCTCCGTTTGGAGGATGGGGCAAAGGTAACCGCACACGGTAAAGGTTGCCTACTATATCCATTAGAATATAGCGCCGCGAGAAACAGGAAGCGATAATGCGTAAATCAATAACAAACACTTGTATCGCAGGCGGACTGCACACTCTGACGATGCTGGCTTTCGTGCCCGCAAGCCACGCGCAGGCCCAGGCGGATGGCAGCGAGATCATCGTCAACGGTGTGCTCCCTTCCGAGGACGATACCTACCGTACCCGCAAGGTGGCAGTCGGCCCTCTGGGCGAGAAGTCGCTTCTGGATACCCCCTATTCGATCAGCGTCGTCCCCGTGAACCTGGCCGAAAACCAGCAACTCCAGAACGTACGCGAACTGCTGCGCTATATCCCTTCGGTGCAGGGTGAGAACATCCGCCCGCAATCGCGCGGGATGCAGGCCGGCGTCGTCCAGAACACGCGCATCGACGGCCTGAACATCGCCGCGACCACGGACTATGCCATCGAGCAGTTCGACCGGATCGAAGTGCTGAACGGCCTCGCCGCTGCGCTCTACGGCCCGGCCAGCCCTGCCGGCACATTCAACTACGTGTTCAAGCGGCCTACCGACCAGCCCCTGAGCGCCTTCAAGCTGGGCTACACCAGCAGCGGCAACGTGCTGGCCCATGTCGACCTCAGCCGCCGGGCAGGCCCCGATGGAATGTTCGGCGCACGCATCAACCTGCTCTCTCAGGAAGGCGAGACCTACGCCGACGAAAGCAACCTGAGGCGAAAGCTGGCCAGCGCCTCGTTCGACCTGCGCCCCGCACAGGGCACCCGCATCGAGGTGAACACCAGCTATTACCGCTACACCGCAACCGGGTTTCCCGGCACGTTCTCGCTGGCCCGGGGGGTCAGCTTCGCCAGCGTTCCGGCCAATGCCAAACGCGCGGGATACGGCTACCGCTGGGCCGGGGACGATAACGAGACGTTCCTCGCAAGCGGCCGCCTGTTCCAGGATCTGGGCAATGACTGGCAGCTGAGCGGCGGGGTCCTCTACATGACCAACGACCGCGCATCGACCGTGCCAACGCTGACCATCCTCAACAGCGCGGGCAACTACCGTGCAACCACCGTCAACACCACTTTCAGCCTCGACAGGGTGTTGAGCAACAACGCGACCCTGCGCGGCAAAGTGGACCTGGGCGGCATCCGCAACGAAGTGTTCGTAGGCACCACCGGCTTCCTGTGGAAGCGCTACACGCCCTTCCAGACCGGCGCGATCACGCTGGGCACCGGCAATCTGGCGAACCCGACCAGCTTCGACCAGCCCGTGCTGCCTGACTTCAAGGATCGCTTCCACGCGCAGACCACACGCCAGCAGGCGATCACGTTCGGCGACACCATCAGCTTCAATGATACGGTATCCGTCCTGCTTGCGGCCAGCCAAAGCTGGATCAGCGCACGCAACATCAACCGTACCGGCACCGTCACCTCGCGCTACAAGGACAACGGGCTGAGCCCCACCGCCAGCCTTATCGTAAAACCGCGCGCCAACATGACCGCCTACGTCACTTACGCCAGCAGCCTGCAACAGGGTGATGCCGCGCCCGCCGCCGCCGCGAATGCGGGCGATGCGCTCTCCCCCTATCGCAGCAAGCAGTGGGAGGCGGGCTACAAGCTCGACCTCGGCCGCCTGGCCCTGGCCTTGGCTGCCTATCAGATAGAACGCCCCTATGCCTTCGTCGGCACCGACAACATCTACCGCGAGCAGGGCCGCCAGCGTAACCGCGGCGTGGAGTTTACCGCAAACGGGCGCATTACCGACAACCTCAATCTGTTCGGCGGGGTATCCGTCCTGGATCCCAAGCTGTTCGACACGGGATCAGCGCTGACCAGCGACAAACAAATCCTGGGCCTGCCCAAGTTGGCGTTCAACCTGCTTGGGGAATACCGCCTGCCGATGCTGCCGGAAGTGACGCTGAGCGCCGACGTCAGCCACGTCAGCGAGCGTCCCGGCAACTACAGCAACACCGATTTCGTCGACGGTTATACCTTGGTGGACTTGGGCATCCGTTACCAGACACACATCAATGGCCAGGACCTGGCACTGCGCCTCAGCGTCAACAATCTGCTGGACAAGCACTACTGGGCCAACATCACACCCACCGGCCAGAACGGCTACAACAGCACAGATAACGGCACCGGCACGCTGGGTACACCGCGATCGGTGCGTGTGCAGATGCAGGTGGCGCTGTGAGGTACGCCTGCATCGCAGCGCTGGCGCTGTTCGCCATGGCAGGCGCGGCCCCGGATGCCGCCGACGCGGAAAACCCGGAGCCGGTGCTCACCGTCTATGCGGCAGGCAGTACCACCGGCGTTCTGGGCGTAATGCTCAAGCGCTTCGAGGCCGAGACCGGGCAGCATGTAGACCTTCAGACCGGCCCCGCAGGCCTGATGCGCGAAAAGATCGAGGCAGGCGACAGGGCCGACCTGTTCGTTTCCGCCAACATGGCCCATCCGCAAAGCCTCCACGCACAAGGCAAGGCGAGCGCCGCAGCGGTTTTCGCCCGCAATCGGCTGTGCATCTACGCGCTGCCTGCCGTCGGCATGACAAGCACCAATGTGCTGGACCGCCTTCTCGACCCGAAAGTGCGCATCGGCACTTCCACGCCAAAGGCCGACCCCGGCGGCGATTATGCCCAGGAATTGTTCGACAAAGCCGACAGCATCAGGCCCGGCGCTACAGCGGCGTTGAAAGCCAAGGCGCTGGCGGTCGTAGGTGCCACCGTCACCCCGGCATCCAGCAAGGCGACCAGCCAGGGCGAGGCGATGCTCGAGCGCGGAACCGACGTATCGGTGGGCTATTGCAGTTCGCGCAAGACCACGCACGACCTCAGTGTAGACAAAGTGGAACTGCCACCCGAACTGGCAATCAAGGCCGACTACGGCATGGCCGTGGTGACGACCTCTCACGATCCGATGCGAGAGGCTGCGGCAGGCAAGTTGGCGCTCTACCTCCTATCCCCGGAAAACCAGACCTTGCTCGCCGCATACGGCTTCAGCGCCCGGTGAGTATGATCGAGCGACGCAGGGGCAGCAAAGTATGCCGCACGGTCAGCCCGGCCAGGAAACCATGCTACGCCTTTTGAAATAGCCGAAAGACGCGTGCGATGGTGCGCGGATCGATGATCCAGGATTGCCCATTCGCGCTTCACCGGTGCCGTATCGCTGTTCGTTCGACCAGATATCATCCAGAAGTTCAGCGGAAAATGCTAAGTCTTCGAGTTCGACAATCTGGCCAAACAAACGCAGGTGCCGTGAGTGTCAGTATGTAAAGCCCAGCGAAATGCCCCAAGTTCTTGCGACCTCCCGGCTCGCGAAGGCAAACGGTCCGGTGATGACTTTCCGGTAGAGACA
>Ga0308165_1000538_pt1 | contig 68483 bp, 56 predicted proteins | sample PhyWR2_FD_201032 | JGI IMG/M metagenome (GOLD analysis project Ga0308165, IMG submission 201032) | Phyllosphere microbial communities from UC Gill Tract Community Farm, Albany, California, United States - DLSLW.R2 | ecosystem: Host-associated > Plants > Phyllosphere > Unclassified | place: USA... | reverse complement strand
GCCGTGCAGCGCGAGATGGATGCCAGCGGCAAGGAATTGACGGCGCAGAATCTCTGGAGCCTGTTCCAGACCGAATACCGCCTCGACGCCACGCGCCGTCCGCAGTACCGCCTGAGCGGCGAAAGCGGCACGGTGGCCATCAGCGGCGAGTTCCTGATCAACGGCGAAGTGCGCGCCTTGAGCGGCGAGGGCACGGGCCCCATCGATGCGTTTGTCGGCGCGCTCAGCGAAGCCACGGGTCGCAGCATCCGCGTGCTCGACTACGCCGAGCATGCGGTGAGCGCGGGCGCCAACGCCCAGGCTGCGGCCTATGTGGAGCTGCGCGTTGATGACACGCATGTCGTGTATGGCGTGGGCATGGACGCAAACATCGTCTCGGCGTCGATCAGCGCCATCGTTTCGGGCCTGGAGCGCGCTCCGGTCGCCGTGGCCGCCGCCACGGTCTGAGCCCGCAAGGCCTGGTAACCCCGGGCCGGTGTCGGAAGTTGTCGGAGTAAAGTCGGCGGATGTCTCTTTCTGGAGCGTGCATATGACAGACCAACTCATCATTTTCGACACCACCTTGCGCGACGGCGAGCAGTCGCCGGGCGCATCCATGACGCGCGACGAGAAGCTGCGCATCGCGCGCCAGCTCGAGCGCCTCAAGGTGGATGTGATCGAGGCCGGCTTCGCCGCGAGCTCCCAGGGCGACTTCGAGGCGGTGCAGGCCATCGCGCGCGCCATCAAGGACTCGACCATCTGCTCGCTGGCGCGCGCCAACGACCGCGACATCGCGCGTTCGGCCGAAGCGCTGCAGGATGCGCAGCGCGGGCGCATCCACACCTTCATCGCGACCAGCGCGCTGCACATGGAGAAGAAGCTGCGCATGACGCCCGAGCAGGTGCTCGAGCAGGCGCGCCAGTCGGTGCGCTTCGCGCGCAACCTGATTGCCGACATCGAGTTCAGCCCTGAAGACGGCTACCGCAGCGACCCCGACTTCCTTTGCCGGGTGATCGAAGCCGTGATCGCCGAAGGCGCGACCACGATCAACGTGCCCGATACCGTGGGCTATGCGATTCCCGAGCTCTACGGCGAGTTCATACGCAACCTGCGCGAGCGCATTCCCAACAGCGACCAGGCGATCTGGTCGGTGCATTGCCACAACGACCTGGGCATGGCCGTGGCCAACTCGCTGGCCGGCGTGAAGATAGGCGGCGCGCGCCAGGTCGAGTGCACGATCAACGGCCTGGGCGAACGCGCGGGCAACTGCTCGCTCGAGGAAGTGGTGATGGCCGTGAAGACGCGGCGCGACTACTTCGGCCTCGACGTGAACATCGCCACCGAACATATCCTCGCCGCCAGCCGCATGGTCAGCCAGACCACGGGCTTCGTGGTGCAGCCCAACAAGGCCGTGGTCGGCGCGAATGCGTTTGCCCATGCCTCGGGCATTCACCAGGACGGCGTGCTCAAGGCGCGCGACACCTACGAGATCATGCGCGCCGAGGATGTGGGCTGGTCGGCCAACAAGATCGTGCTGGGCAAGCTCAGCGGGCGCAATGCATTCCGCCAGCGCCTGCAGGAACTGGGCGTGGACCTCGACAGCGAAGCCGCGGTCAACGAGGCTTTCACGCGTTTCAAGGAGCTCGCCGACCGCAAGAGCGAGATTTTCGATGAGGACATCCTGGCGCTGGTCAGCGAGCAGGGCGCGCTGGGCCACCACGATCCGTTCGTGTTCGTCTCGCTGGCCCAGCACAGCGAGACCGGCGAGCGCCCGCATGCGCGTGTGGTCTTCAGCCGCGATGGCGTGGAACTCAAGACCGAGTCGGATGGCAACGGGCCGGTCGATGCGTCGTTCAAGGCGATCGAGTCACAGGTGCAAAGCGGTGCCGACATGGTGTTGTATTCGGTCAACGCGATCAGCGATTCGACCGAGAGCCAGGGCGAGGTCACGGTGCGGCTGCAACGCAGCGGCAGGGTGGTCAATGGAGTGGGCGCTGACCCCGATATCGTGGTCGCATCGGCCAAGGCCTACCTCAGCGCGTTGAACAAATTGCACAGCAGCAGCGAAATGGTGGTGGCGCAAGGTTGAAGGTCGGCTCTATAATCTCGCTTACATTCTCATGAAAGTCGTGCAACTTGTTGTTTTGTGCGACTTTTTTGATTCGGCTTCCCTGTTTTTCTATTTTTTGCTGCTTGGAGCATTTGGATGCACCACCGTCACCGCACCGTGATCGCCCGTCTATTTCAGGTCTCGGCCGCCTTTGCATTGAGCGGAGCACTGGCCTTTTCCGGGGCTTCCGCGGCGCAAAAGAAAGTGGCGAAGAAGCAGCAGGCCAGCAGCGCGAGCAAGCCCGCGCGCGCCAGCAAGGCCGTCAACACCGCCAAGGTCAAGGCCGCGCCGCGCAAGCAGGCCGCCGCTGGCAAGGCCGGCCGGGCCGTTGCCGCCAGTGCGCGCAGTCCGGTGCGAGCGGTCGCTTACGCGCCCGCACGCCAGTCGTTCGGTCAGCTCGCGGGCCTGCATGACGTCACCGACCCGCTCGATCTGAAGTCCAGCGTGGCCCTGGTCGTGGACCAGGAAACGCATGAAGTGCTGCTGAGCAAGAACGACCATGCGGTGCTGCCCATTGCATCGTTGACCAAGCTCATGACCGGGCTGATCATCTCGCAGGCGCGTCTGCCCATGGACGAGGTCCTGACCATCACCCAGGACGACGTGGACACCGAAAAGGGCAGCAGTTCGCGCCTGCGCGTGGGCGCGACGCTCACGCGCGGCGAAATGCTGCACCTGGCACTGATGTCGAGCGAAAACCGCGCCGCCCATGCGCTGGGCCGTACCTATCCCGGTGGTCTCGCGGCATTCGTCACGCAGATGAATGTCAAGGCCAAGCTGCTGGGCATGGCCGACACCAAATATGTCGAGCCCACGGGGCTGTCCAGCCGCAACCAGTCGAGCGCGCGCGATCTCGCGGTGCTGGTCAACGTGGCCCATGGCGATCCGCTGGTGCGCGAGCTCAGCACTTCGCCCAGCTACGAAGTGGCCCAGGGCCCACGCACGCTGCAGTACAACAATACCAACCGTCTCGTGAAGAGCCCGGCCTGGGAAATCGGTCTGCAAAAGACCGGCTATATCTCCGAGGCCGGCCAATGCCTGGTGATGCAGGCCGAAGTCGCCGGCCGCAAGCTGATCATGGTGTTCCTCGATTCCGCAGGCAAGTTCAGCCGCCTGGCCGATGCCGAGCGCGTGCGCCACTGGGTCGAGAACCAGTCGGGTGCGTCCGCGGTTCTGGCCAGCCATAAAATCAAGGGTTGAAGGCCGCCGGCCTTTGACAGGTCCGCAAGGACCGCAAGACATGAGCCCTCCAGCGGTGCAGACCGCTGGGGGGCTTTGTCTTATCCGGCCGTACTGCTGGCAGGCATGCCGTCGACCGAGCGCCAGCCCGCAAAGCCCAGCGACATGGAAATTTCTGCGGCCGTGGACTGCAGCCGCGGCAGCCAGCCGTCGTCGATGCGGTCGGCGGGCGCCGAGATCGACAGTCCCGCGACCAGCTTGCCCTGGTCATCGTAAATTCCGGCCGCGATGCAGCGCACGCCCAGTTCCAGCTCCTCGTTGTCGCGCGCAATGCCGTATTGGCGCGTCTTGGCGAGTTCGCTCTCGAGCACGCCCAGCTGGGTGATGGAGTTGTGGGTATTGCCCGCGAGGCCGGTGCGCGTGGCGTAGGCACGCACGCGCTGCGGATCGTCGGCGGCCAGGAACAGCTTGCCCGTGGAAGTCAGATGCAGCGGCGCATGGCCGCCGATGGCGCGCACCACCTGCATGCCCGAGCGCTCGCTGTAAGTGCGCTCGACGTAGACGATTTCGTCGCCCTGGCGCACGCTCAGGTTCACAGGCTGCTGGATCTGCTTGTGCAACAGGCGCATGGGTGCCATCGCGGCCTCGCGCACGTTCAGCCTGGCTTTGACCAAATTGCCCAGCTCGAGCAGGCGCATGCCCAGCCGGTAGCTGCCCGACTCGGGGCGGTCGACGTAGCGGCCTATGGTCAGGTCGTTGAGAATGCGGTGCGCGGTGGACGGATGCAGGCCGGTCTTTTCACTGATTTCCTTGAGCGACACCGCTTCCTCGCGCGAGGCCAGCACGTCGATGAGGGTGAACATGCGCTCTAGAACTTGGACGCTGGGTATGGAAGGAGTGCCGGGATCGGTGATTTTCATAATGCGGAAGCGGGGCGGCAATGCGCGATTCTAGCGCCTGCCCGCAGGCGCGCGCACGAGTGGCGCTGCGGGCCTATGAAACCGCTTCCTCGCGCGCGCCGCGCGGCCGCCGGTCTATGCGTTCCCAGAGGTCCTGGATGCGCACTTCATGCGGCAGAAAGCGTGATTTGTAATCCATTTTGGCGCTGCCTTCTATCCAGTAGCCGAGATAGACGTAGGGCAGGCCCATGGTGCGCGCCTGGTCGATCTGCCACAGCACATTGAACGTGCCGTAGCTCACATGCGGTTCGGGCTCGTAGAAGGTGTAGACCGCCGACAGGCCGTCTTCGAGCACGTCGAGTATGGAGACCATTTTCAGCGCGCCGGGCGCATCGTCGGTCGCGGGCGCCCGGAATTCGACCAGTCGCGAATTGACGCGGCTTTGCAGCAGGAACTGGGTGTACTGGTCGATGCGGTCTTCGTCCATGCCGCCGCCGCTGTGGCGCTGGCGCTGGTAGCGCAGGTAGAGCTGGTAGTGTTCGTCGCTGAAGCTCAGGCGGCAGATGGAAGCCTGCAGGTCCTGGTGCTGCGCCATGGCGCGGCGCTGGCTGCGATCAGGCTTGAAGGCCTGGGTCAGCACGCGCAGCGGAACGCAGGCGCGGCAGCCGTCGCAGTAGGGGCGGTAGGTGAACATGCCGCTGCGCCTAAAGCCCATCGTGACCAGCTCGGAATAGGTCGCGTTCTGTATCAGATGGCTGGGCGTTGCCACCTGCGAGCGCGCCATCCTCCCGGCAACGTAGCTGCAGGGATAAGCCGCAGTTGCATAGAACTGCAGTGCCTGAAGAGGGAGGTCGTTGAGTTGCGTCATGCGGTGCTCAGCTCGTCCCAGTATACGGCGTCGAAGCGCCAATCCATGCGCGGCTTGTGCCGCTGGCGCTCGACTTCGGCCAGAAAATCCCGCCGCGCCATGGTGCGCGCGCCCAGCGAGGCCAGGTGCGGCGTGGCCTGCTGGCAGTCGATCTGCGGGGCGCCGTGGCGGCGGCACAGCGCGACCAGTGCGGCCAGCGCGATTTTCGAGGCGTCGGTGGCGTGCGCGAACATCGACTCGCCAAACACGGCATGGCCCAGCGCCACGCAGTACAGGCCGCCCACGAGCTTGCCGTCGACCCAGGTCTCCATGCTGTGCGCGTCACCCTGGCGGTGCAGCTCGCAATAGGCCTGAACGATGCTCTCGACGATCCAGGTGCCGTCCTGGCCGTCGCGCGGCGTCTGCGCGCAACTGCGGATCACGGTTTCGAACGCGCTGTCCACGCGGATCTCGCAGCCCGGCGTGGCGCGAAAGCGTTGCAGTGTCTTGCGCAGCGAGCGGTGCAGCCGGAAGGCATCGGTCTGCAGCACCATGCGCGGGTCGGGCGACCACCACAGGATGGGCTGGCCCGCGCTGAACCACGGGAAGATTCCCTGGCTGTAGGCGCTGCGCAGGTGCTGGGCATCGAGCTGGCCGCCCGCGGCCAGCAGGCCGGGAATGGGATCGCTTTCGCCCCAGGTCTGTTCAACGCCGGGAAAGGGGTCGTGCGGCGCAAGCCAGGCGAGGGATTTGGACATGGGATCGTTCCGTATGGGACGGTGGCATTTTCGCAGGCCTGCGGCGCCAGGGTCGCCTGAATGGGGTAGGGGCGCATCCTACAGCCGATGGTGTCTTGTGTTGACAGAGGTTGCGCCCGCTTGCCCTTAATTTACGTCTATCGGCAGACGTTGCAAATGCCTGTGTTGCGCGCAAGCCGTGAAGGAGGAGCAGACATGTTGTTCAGCAGAATCTTTGGTGGGAGCTTGTCCGAACCCCGCTATATCCGCCGCACACGCGCCTACCTGCAGGAAGCGCGCATGGCCGTGCTCGAGCACACGATTGCCGCCGAGTACTACCAGTCCTCCGCGGAGATGTATGCCACACGCGCCCAGCGTCTGGAGCAGGAGATCCATGAATGGGAAGAGCAGGCCTTCCAGCGGCACAGCGCGGCCAAGGGCTTGGCGCCGGCGCGCAAGGAGCCGACGACAGCCGTGCCCACGCCTACGGTGGTTCCCACGCCTACGGTGGTGCGCGCAGCTTGATTCGTGCGGAGCAAGGCGGTTGCGCCCTGCCGTGCTCGCGTAGTCAGGGGGCGTAGCGAAGCCTGCCGGCAATGCAAAAAGCCAGGCAGCCGAGGCCGCCTGGCTTGCGCCTGCGCCGCGGCGCAGGCGTACCGATTCAGTTCAAGGCCTGACGGCAATTGCGCCGATTTCCACTGCCACATCGCGTGGCAGTCGCGCCACCTGCACCGTGGCGCGTGCGGGCGCGACGCCGCTGAAGAAGCCTGCGTAGACCTCGTTCATCTTGCCGAAATCGTTGAGATCCTTCATGTAGACCGTGGTCGAGACGATGTGCGCCATCGTCAGTTTCTCGGCAGCCAGCACGGCCTTGAGGTTCTCCAGCACCAGACGGGTCTGGGCTTCTATGGGTGCATCCTTCATCAACTCGCCGGTCTTGGGGTCTATGGGAATCTGGCCCGAAAGATAGATCACCTTGCCTGCAGCCACGGCCTGGGAATAGGGGCCTATGGCCTTGGGGGCATCGGCCGATGACACCGCGCGGATGTCCTGGGCGGCGGCAATCTGGGTGCTGAGCAGCAGGGCGGCGCCCAGCGCCGTGAGAATGGATCGGGTAGAGGTCATGGAAGAGGTTCTCCGTAAATATTGAAGCAAAGGTTCAGGCCATCGAATTGCGCAGCGACCACATCGAATCCACGAGCCGGTCGATGTCGTTGGCGTCGTGCCAAAGGTGGGTCGAGATGCGAATGCCGTTGTGGTTGGCGCTATCGCCTATGACAGCAAAGCTGGCGTTGCGGATCACAAAGCCCGGACCGAAGTCGCTGAGCATGCGGTTGACGAAGGCCGTCGATTTCTGCGCGTCCTTGACGTCCGCCTTGTTGGCGAAGGGGTTGAAACAGGTCAGCGCCGACAGCAGCTTGGGATCGTCCTTGGGCGAGTACAGCGACTCCACGCCCCAGCGCTCGGCGATGCGTTCCTTGAGGTAGGACGACAGCGCCAGGTCATAGGTCTCTATCTTCTTGCGTCCTATGGTGTCCCAGCTTGCGCAGGCCTGGGCCAAGGCCTTGTACATCGGCACATGCAGGCTGCCGCAGCTGGTGACGCTGGCCGCGATGTCGTAGGTTGCCGTGCCATTCGTCGTGCGCTCCAGCGCCGAGTAGCTGCTCGAGTGCACCGGATACCACTTGGGCAGCGGCAGCGGATTGGAGGCGCGTATCTTGTTGCGTATCACCAGGATGCCGGTCGAGCCCGGGCCACATTGCCATTTGTGGCCCGCGCCCGACATGAAGTCCATGCCCAGCGCCGCGTAGTCATAGGCCATCATGCCGGGCAGATGGGCGCCGTCGACGATGCTGATCAGCTCATGGGTCTTGACCACCTGCATGAGTTCGGCGATCGGCAGCATGGTGCCGGTCACGTAGGTCGGCGAAGACCACATCATGGCGCGCACGCGCTTGCCCTGGGCCTTGAGCGCGCGTATGCGTTCGTCGAACAGGTTGGTGTAGGTGGCCGCGGTCTGGTCGTTGCCCACGGGCATGGCGATGCGCGAGACTTCGATGCCGTAGCGCGCCACCGCTATGCTCAGCGGCGTGTTGCCGCCGCCGTGCTCGTGGTTGGTCGTCACGACCACGTCGCCCTTTTGCCAGTCGATTCCCAGGATAGCGTGGCACATTCCCGACGACGTGTTGGCCGAGAACGCGAGTTCGTCGGCATCGACGCCGAAGCCCGGCGCCACCTGCTGGCGCAGGTCCAGCAGATTGCCGTAGCCGCTGCTTGAATCCTCGGCCTTGAGGAGGTTTTCCTTGGCAAACACATCGAGCACCACCTGCGGCATGGAGCCGCCGGTGCCGATGTTCATGTAGGTGCGCTGCGGGTTGAGCACGAACATGGACTGGACCTGGGTCCAGAATGCTTCGTCCTGCACCAGCCGGCTGCGCAATTCGCTGATCGAGGATTGGCTGTTGGCATCGCCGCAGGCCGCAAGCAGCGGCGCGACCGCGGCGGCGCTGGCGCCATATCCCATCATGCGCAGGAAATCCCGGCGTTTGGCGGTCCAGTGTTCCATGCTTGGGGCGGCATCAAGCGGCGTGGTGTACGGCGATTTCTTAGGATTCAGCATAAATCTCCCGATTGAAAAGGATTCACGGTTTTGAAAATCGGCGCCTAGGGTTCGGTATCAGAACCGTATTCCGGTGGGCGTTTCAAAATTCTAGAAGCCAAATCACGCATTTGAATCGAATCTTTTCCCCTACGAAGCAATACGTAGAGCCGGATATGAATTCTTATCTGGCTGGCACGCATCCTGCATAAAGAGGCGCTGTCCATTGTTCAATATCATGAAGTTCTAATCGAAACGCACCAGATAGGTTCCAGTGCTCCCCAAAATGGTGAAATTGCCCATTCCCAGAATCTCCATGCGAATCCGGCTGATCGTGCTGACGGCGGCCATCACATTGCTGGTGCTCGCGGCGCTGGCCGTGATGGTCCAGCGCCAGACGCTCAAGCTCGCGGGTCAGGAGCGCGAACTGGTCAAGGAGATCTATGCCCAGAGCAAGGAAGTCGAGCTGCGCCACTATGTGAGCCTGGCGCAGGCGGCGCTGGGGCGTCTGGCGGTGGAAGATGGCGATGTGGCCGCGCAGCAGCGCCAGGCGCTGTCGATGCTGTCCCAGATGCAGTTTGGCAAGGACGGCTATTTCTTTGTCTATGACCGCCATGGGAATATGCTGCTCGAGCCTTCGCAAATGGGATTGCAAGGCGTGGATTTCTGCGAGCCCGATAATCCATCCGGGTTTTTACAGGCCAGTATGATTATGACGTCGGCCCGGCAGGGCGGAGGGTTGGTTCGCTATGACTGGATGAAGCCGTCATCGCAATCGAATACCCAGAAAATGTCTTTTGTCACGCCTTTGGCGCACTGGGGTTGGGTGATTGGCGCGGGTCTTTATATGGATGATATTGAGGCGGCGCTGAATATAATCGACAACCATGCGCGGCAGAATATAGAAGAAACCCGCCGCAATTTCTATGGCATTGCCGCGGCGGCCGTGCTGGCCATAGGCCTGGCCGGGCTGGCGTTCAATCTCCGCGGCCAGCGCGTGGCCAGCGGCAAGCTCCAGCGCCTGGCCCAGCGCGTGGTGCGCTCGCAGGAGGATGAACGCGTGCGCGTGGCGCGCGAACTGCACGACGGCGTGGTGCAGGTGATGGTGTCTTCCAAGTTCCTGCTCGAGACCGCGCAGGCAAGCCTGCCTTGCGCGCTGCCCGACACCGGCAGGCGGGGGGCGAGCCTCCTTCTGGACCAGGGCCTGCAGCGGCTCAACGATGCGCTGGCCGAAATCCGGCGCGTCTCGCATGGCTTGCGTCCGGCGCTGCTCGACGACCTGGGGCTGGCCGCGGCGCTGGCGCTGCTGGTAGAGCAGGTCCGGGCGCATTGCACCTATCGCGTCGACTTCGTGCAGCAGGGCCAGGTCCGCGACCTGCCCACGGCCCATGCGACGGCCTTGTTCCGCGTCGCGCAGGAGGCGTTCAACAATATCCAGGCCCATGCGCACCCCACGGCGGTGCAGGTGGAGCTGTGCTTTGGCGCGCGCACGGTGTGCCTGCGCATCACAGACGACGGCCTGGGGTTCGACCTGCAGCGCGTGCAGGCCGACGCGCGCGGCGGCATAGGTCTGCGCAACATGCGCGAGCGCATGGAAAGCCTGCAAGGCCGGTTCGAGATGCAGTCGGGCCGTGACGGTACCCGGCTGGTGGTCACGCTGCCGCTGCAGGTCGCGGCGGGCGCCGCATGACGCGCAGCGTGCGCGTGCTGCTGGTCGACGACCATCCATTGGTGCGCGACGGCATACGCATGCGCCTGGGAATCACCGACCATATCGTTGTCGTCGGCGAGGCGGGCGGCGTGGAGGAGGCGGCTGAACTGGCGCAGGCGCTGGCGCCCGATGTGGTGGTCACCGACATCCGCATGCCGGGCGCGAGCGGCATCGAACTCGTGGCCCGGTTCGCCCAGACTTTTCCCGATCTGCGCATCGTCGTGCTGTCGATGCACCGTGACCCCGAATATGTGCGCCGGGCGCTCGATCTGGGCGCACTGGCTTATGTGCTCAAGGACGCGGCCGCCCAGCAGCTGCTCGATGCGATCGATGCGGTGATGCGGGGCTGCACCTATCTGAGTCCCGGGCTGCAGGAGTTGCTCGGAGACAGCGGTCCGCTCGAGCGCTCCAGTCGCGCGCTCACGCCCAAGGAGGCGCAGGTGCTGCATCTGCTGGCGCAGGGGCGTTCGAGCCGGGAAATTGCCCAGGCGCTCGGGGCCTCGGTGCGCACCATAGAGACGCACCGCCTGCATCTGCGGCGCAAGCTGCGCGTGGACGGCCAGGCGGCGCTGGTGAAATACGCGGTCGACTATGCGGACCTGACGCTCTGAGTGAGCGGTGTGGCAAAGAAAAAAGGCTTGCAACGTAAACGCTGCAAGCCTTTTATTTGGCTCCTCAACCTGGGCTCGAACCAGGGACCTACGGATTAACAGTCCGGCGCTCTACCAACTGAGCTATTGAGGAATATCTTCACTGATCGCCCTGTACAATTGCAGGGCTTTAATTTTGGCTCCTCAACCTGGGCTCGAACCAGGGACCTACGGATTAACAGTCCGGCGCTCTACCAACTGAGCTATTGAGGAATATTTTGGTACTGACTTGACGCTATGCCTTGTGCGATTGCAAGGCAAAAAATTCTTGGCTCCTCAACCTGGGCTCGAACCAGGGACCTACGGATTAACAGTCCGGCGCTCTACCAACTGAGCTATTGAGGAAGAAGACTTGAATTATAGGACGAAAAATTCAGTGTTCAGGAAAGATGGGCATTTTTTGCAAATTTTCTTCTGAATGCTGTTTATTTCGCTGCGCCGGGCTCGGGCCGCAACCAGAGCCAGACCAGCACGCACGACATGCTGCCCAGCGAAAACCAGCGCACCCAGACCGGCACGGGTGCCCAGCAGACCACGATGGCGCCCAGGGCCATGGCGGCGCTCGCGCTCCACTTCGCGCGCCGGCTCACGCGCCCGCCCGCGGCCCAGTCCTGCAGCATGGGGCCGAACAGCCGGTGGCGCCACAGCCAGTTGTGCAGCCGCTGCGAGCTGCGCGCTGCGGCCCAGCCGGCGATCAATATGAAGACCGTGGTCGGCAGGCCGGGAATGAACACCCCGGCAATGCCCAGCGCAAGGCTGATGCAGGCGCAGGCCTGCAGCAGCCAGCGCAGCGGCCGCGACGGCAGCATGCGCAGCGGCGGAACGCTGGGCGTGGGAAGAGGGGTGCGCTGCTCAATCTCGGGCATGGCCTATTGTGCCGTGGGGGCGCGGGTGCGCAGACGGCGCGCTATGCTTGCCCGCATTGCCAAGGATTTCTTATGACTGTACGCACTATCTTGAAGATGGGCGACGCGCGCCTGCTGCGCGTGGCCCGGCCCGTCACGGCTTTTGACACCGACGAACTGCATCTGCTGGTCACCGATCTGCTCGACACCATGGCCGCGGCCAACGGTGCGGGCCTGGCCGCGCCGCAGATCGGCGAGGACCTGCAGCTGGTGATCTTCGGCTCGGGCGCGCCCAATCCGCGCTACCCCGACGCGCCGGTGATACCGCGCACGGTACTGATCAACCCGCAGATCACGCCGCTGGGCGAGGAAATCGAGAACGACTGGGAAGGCTGCCTGTCGGTGCCCGGCATGCGCGGCGTCGTGCCGCGCTGGCAGCGCATACGCTATACCGGCTTCGACCAGTACGGCGACCCGATAGACCGCACGGTAGATGGTTTCCACGCGCGCGTGGTGCAGCACGAATGCGACCATGTCTGGGGCAAGCTGTACCCGATGCGCATGACCGATTTCTCGCAGTTCGGCTTCACCGAGGTGCTGTTTCCGGGAATCAGCGCGGCCGAGGATGATTGAGGCAGACCGCCAGCTGAAGGCGAGAATTGCGCGCTGAAACGCCCGCTGCCCGTTCTTGCTGAGCAGGGTAGCGAGGCCAAGCCTTGTAGGCGCTCAAAAGAAACAGTGGGCCTCGCCCCCGTTCGTCCTGAGCCTGCCTCGCCGGCCGCGTCGAAGGATGAACGGCCCGCCCTCAAAAAGCGCTTCCAACCCCTAGAACGACAGGGCTTCGATCAGTTCAGTCTCGATCGCGATCTGCCTGGCGTTGTGCTGCAGCTCCGCGCCTTCTATCAGGAAGGTATCTTCGACGCGTTCGCCCAGCGTGCTGACCTTGGCCAGTTGCACGCTCAGGCGGTGGCGCGCAAGCAGGCGGGCAACCACATAGAGCAGGCCCGCGCGGTCTATCGCCGAAATGCTCAGCAGCCAGTGCTGGGCTTTCTCGTCGGGGCTCAGGCTCACGCGCGGCACCATGGGGAAGCTCTTGACGCGGCGCGACACGCGCCGCTGTGAAGGCTCGGGCAGTTCGCCGCCGCGCTCTATGGTCTGCACCAGCTCGGTCTCGACCAGGTTCATGAGTTCGCGGTAGCGCTCCTGCATGGCGGGGGCGACGATCTGGAAGGTGTCGAGCGCATAGCCGTTGCGCGCGGTGTGCACGCGCGCGTCGAGAATGCTGAAACCCGCGCGGTCGAAGTAGCTGCAGATGCGCGCAAACAGATCGGCCTGATCGCGCGCATAGACCAATACCTGCAGGCCTTCGCCGGCCAGCGACTTGCGCGCGCGCACGATGGGGTGGGGCGCGCCCACGTTGCGCGACAGGTGGCGCGTATGCCAGGCGATGTCGGCGGCTTCGTGGCGCATGAAATAGCTCACGTCCAGCGTGTCCCAGAGCTTCTTGTGCGACTCGAACGGCTGGGCCGACAGCGCCAGCTGCACCAGCGCTTCGCGCTTGCGTGATTCGATCTCGGCGGCGGCGTCGGGCGCGCGCCCGCCCAGCACGCGCAGCGTCGCGCGGTACAGGTCTTCAAGCAGCTTGCCTTTCCAGGCGTTCCAGACCTTGGGGCTGGTGCCGCGGATGTCGGCCACGGTGAGCAGGTACAGCGCGGTGAGCCGGCGCTCGTCACCCACGCGCTGGGCAAACGCGCCTATGACTTCGGGGTCGGCCAGGTCCTGCTTTTGCGCGACCTGGCTCATGGTCAGGTGTTCGCGCACCAGGAATTCGACCAGCGCCGCGTCGGCCCGGTCTATGCCGTGGGCGCGGCAAAAGCGCTTGACTTCGACGGCGCCGATCACGGAGTGGTCGCCGCCGCGTCCCTTGCCGATGTCGTGGAACAGCGCCGCGAGGTACAGCAGCCAGGGCTTGTCCCAGCCGCCCGCGAGCTGCGAGCACATCGGATATTCGTGCGCATGCTCGGCCATGAAGAAGCGGCGCATGTTGCGCAGCACCATCAGGATATGCTGGTCCACGGTATATACATGGAACAGGTCGTGCTGCATCTGGCCCACGATGCGCCGGAACGGCCAGAGGTAGCGCCCCAGCACCGAGGTCTGGTTCATGAGCCGCATCGCATGCGTGAGGCCGCTGGGCTGCTGCAGGATCTTGAGAAAGGTGGCGCGGTTGACCGGGTCGTGGCGAAAGCCGCTGTCCATCAGCCCGCGCGCATGGTAGAGCGCGCGCAGCGTGCGCGCCGACAGATCGGTCAGGCCGACATTGGTCTCGTAGACCAGGAAGGTCTCGAGAATCGCATGCGGATGGCGCTCGTAGAGATCGTCGCTGGCGATCTCTATCATCCCCGCCTTGTTGAAGAAGCGTTCGTTGATCGGCACGAGCTCGTGCGCGCAGGGGTTGAAGCGCTCCTCGATGTTCAGCCGCAGGATATGGCTGAGCTGCGAGACCGCCTTGGCCGCCCAGTAGTACTCGCGCATCAGCGCTTCGCTGGCGCGCAGCGCCAGGCGCTGGCCGTCGGGCGCCGTGGATTCGAAGCCGAAGCTTTCGGCGACCGCAGTCTGCAGATCGAACACCAGCCGGTCTTCATGCCGGCCCGAGATCGCATGCAGGCGCGCGCGTATCAGGCTCAGCAGGGCTTCGTTGGCCTCGAGCTGCTGGGCTTCGAGTTCGGTCGCCAGCCCGTTGATCGCGAGTTCGCGCCAGCTGTTGCCCAGGCCCGCGGCGCGCGCCAGCCACATGATGTATTGCAGGTCGCGCAGGCCGCCCGGCGACTCCTTGCAGTTGGGCTCGAGCGCGTAGGGCGTGTTTTCGTATTTGTTGTGGCGCTGGCGCATTTCCAGCGTCTTGGCGACCATGAAGGCGCGCGGGTCCATCTGCGCGCGGTACTGGCGGCCGAAATCGTCGAACAGCGCCGTGCTGCCGCAGATGCAGCGCGCTTCGAGCAGCGCGGTCTGCACGGTCACGTCGCGCTCGGATTCCTCCAGGCATTCGGCGGTGGTGCGCACGCTCGAACCTATTTCGAGTCCCGCGTCCCAGCAGCTGCCTATGAACTGCTCAAGTCGGGCCGCGAGCGTGCTGCCCGCGCTGGCGTCGGCGTTCAGCGGCAGCAGCACCAGCACATCGACATCCGAGCCGGGAAACAGCTGGGCACGACCGTAGCCGCCCACGGCCAGCAGCGCGGCCTCGGCCGGCAATTCGGCCTGGTCCCAGAGCCGGCACAGCAGGCGGTCGGCCAGTGCACTCAATTGGTGCAGTGACGCCCGGATGTTGCGCTTGTTCGTTGCAGGCGTGAGCAGGGCGGCCACGAGGGCGGCCTTGTCGCGGCGGTAGGTGTCACGCAGGGCGTGCAGAGGATTCATGGTCAATAGGGTAAAGGAAAAGACCCGCAGCCTTACTTGCAAGAATCATGCGCGTTCCCGGTGCGCGCTGCGGGATCAGCAGCTGGTCGTGGTGACGAACTCGGGCAGTGGGGGCGAGCCCGCCGACAGCGTCATGACTTCGTAGCCCGTGGGGGTCACGACCAGCGTGTGTTCCCACTGTGCCGACAGGCTGTGGTCCTTGGTGACGATGGTCCAGCCGTCGCGGCCCAGTTCCTTGATGTCGCGCTTGCCCAGGTTGAGCATGGGCTCTATCGTGAAGATCATGCCGGCTTCGAGCACGGTGCCCTGGCCGGGCTTGCCGTAGTGCAGGATCTGCGGCTCCTCGTGGAACTTCTTGCCTATGCCGTGGCCGCAGAATTCGCGCACCACCGACAGCCCATGGCCTTCGGCAAAGCGCTGGATCGCGTGGCCGATGTCGCCCAGCGTATTGCCGGGCTTGACCTGCTGAATGCCCAGCCACATCGATTCGAACGTGAGTTGCGACAGGCGCTTGGCCGCGATCGAGCATTCGCCGATCAGGTACATGCGCGAGTTGTCGCCGTACCAGCCGTCGGCGGTGATCACGGTGACGTCTACGTTGACGATGTCGCCTTTCTTGAGCGGCTTGTCGTTGGGAATGCCGTGGCACACCACATGGTTGACTGATGTGCAAAGATGGCCGGGATAGGGCGGATAGCCCGGGGGCTGGTAGCCTATGGTGGCCGACACGGTGCCCTGCTGGGCCATGCATTCGGCGCCCAGGCGGTCGATTTCGGCGGTGGTGATTCCGGGCTTGATGTGGGGGGCAATATAGTCCAGCACTTCGGAAGCCAGTCGGCAGGCGACGCGCATGCCTGCTATGTCTTCGGCGGTTTTGATGGTGATGCTCATCGCGCAATTATCCCATTGCACCTCCGGGCCTGCTGGTATCAGGGCTGCGCGAAGGCGCGCACATCGGTAAAATGCCGGCCATCCCCCACGGCGCGCCTTCTTCGGGCGCGCTGTCCCACGCCTCCTATTCCCGACAGGCTGCCACGTGACTTTGCATCTGACCCAGCTGGAGGGCGGCAACGCCCTGAGCTCTTTCCGCGCCCGACAACTGCTCTCCTCCCTGGAAGCCATCCACCCCAAGATCAGCGGTGTGGCCGCGCGCTTCGTGCACCTGGTGGCCACCGAGACCGCACCCGATGCCGACGCACACCGCCGCCTCGCGGCGCTGCTGACCTACGGCGAGCCCTATGCGGGCAGCAGCGAAGGCCTGGCCATCGTCGTCACGCCGCGCCTGGGCACGATTTCGCCCTGGGCTTCGAAAGCCACCGACATCGCGCGCAACTGCGGCCTGGCGATACAGCGCGTCGAGCGCGTGACCGAATACCGCATCCAGCTCAAGACCGGCCTGCTGGGCGGCACGCCCGAACTCACGCCCGAGCAACTGGGCCAGATCGCGGCACTGCTGCACGACCGCATGACCGAGTCGGTGATGACTTCGCGCAACGAAGCCGCGAAGCTGTTCACCGAACTGCAGGCCCAGCCCATGGCGTTTGTCGATGTGCTGGGCGGCGGCGCGGCCGCGCTGCTGGCCGCCGACAAGGCCTGGGGCCTGGCGCTGGCCGAAGATGAAATCAGCTATCTGGTCAACGCCTTCCAGGGCCTCAAGCGCAATCCCACCGATGTGGAATTGATGATGTTTGCCCAGGCGAACTCCGAGCATTGCCGCCACAAGATCTTCAACGCCAGCTTCACCATCGACGGCGTGGCGCAGGAGAAGTCGCTGTTCGGCATGATCCGCAACACCCACCAGGTGTCGCCCCAGCACACTGTCGTGGCTTATTCCGACAACGCATCGATCATGGAAGGCCATGAAGTCGAGCGCTTTGTCGCCCGCCTCGATGCGGGTGCGGGCAGCGCGCCGAGCTATGTCAAGCAGGCCGCAACCCACCATGTGCTGATGAAGGTCGAGACGCACAACCACCCCACGGCGATCTCGCCTTTCCCCGGCGCCTCCACGGGCAACGGCGGCGAGATCCGCGACGAAGGCGCGACCGGCCGCGGCTCCAAGCCCAAGGCCGGCCTCAGCGGTTTCACGGTCTCCAAGCTCTGGGGCAGCACCATAGGCAAGCCCGAGCACATCGCCAGCCCGCTGCAGATCATGACCGAAGGCCCGCTGGGCGGCGCGGCGTTCAACAACGAGTTCGGCCGTCCCAACCTGGCCGGCTACTTCCGCGAATATGAGCAGGAAGTCGGCGGCGTGGTGCGCGGCTACCACAAGCCCATCATGATTGCCGGCGGCCTGGGTGTGATCGACAAGGACCAGACCAAGAAGATCGAATTTCCTGCGGGCTCGCTGCTGATCCAGCTCGGCGGCCCCGGCATGCGCATCGGCATGGGCGGCAGCGCGGCCAGCTCCATGGCCACGGGCACCAACGCCGCCGAACTCGACTTCGACTCGGTGCAGCGCGGCAACCCCGAGATCGAGCGCCGGGCGCAGGAAGTCATCAACCACTGCTGGCAGCAGGGCGACGCCAACCCGATTCTCGCCATCCACGACGTGGGCGCGGGCGGTCTGTCGAACGCCTTCCCCGAACTGACAAACGACGCCGGCCGCGGCGCGCGCTTCGATCTGCGCGCCGTGAACCTCGAAGAGTCGGGCCTGGCGCCCAAGGAAATCTGGTCGAACGAAAGCCAGGAACGCTATGTGCTGGCGATCGCTCCCGAGTCGCTGGCGCAGTTCACCGAATTCTGCGAGCGCGAGCGCTGCCCGTTTGCGGTGATCGGCACGGCCACCGAAGAGCGCCAGCTGGTGCTCGAGGACACGGCCGTCGTCGCTGGCGACCAGAAATTCCCGGTCGACATGCCGATGAACGTGCTGCTGGGCAAGCCGCCCAAGATGCACAAGGACGTGAGCACGCTGGAGCGCGAACTGCCGGCCATGGACCTGACCGGCGTGGCGCTCGAGTCCGCGGTGATCGACGTGCTGGCCCACCCCACGGTGGCGTCCAAGCGCTTCCTGATCACGATTGGCGACCGCGCGGTCGGCGGCCTGACCCACCGCGACCAGATGGTCGGCCCATGGCAGGTGCCCGTGGCCGACGTGGCCGTGACGCTGGCCGACTACCGCGGCTTCGCCGGCGAAGCCATGGCGATGGGCGAGCGCACGCCGCTGGCATCGATCAACGCCCCGGCCTCGGGCCGCATGGCCGTGGCCGAAGCCATCACCAATCTGCTGGCCGCGCCCATCGAGCTGCCGCGCGTGAAGATGTCGGCCAACTGGATGGCCGCCTGCGGCGAGCCCGGTGAAGACGCGGCGCTGTATGCGACCGTCAAGGCCGTGGGCATGGAACTGTGCCCGGCGCTGGACATCTCCATTCCCGTGGGCAAGGACTCGCTGTCGATGCGCACGCAGTGGCAGGATAACGGCGTGACGAAGAAAGTCACTTCGCCCGTGAGCCTGATCATCACCGCCTTTGCATCGATTGCCGATGTGCGCGGCACGCTCACGCCCCAGCTCGACGCGCAGGAAGAAGACAGCACGCTGGTGCTGATCGACCTGGGTCGCGGCAAGATGCGCATGGGCGGCTCCATCCTGGGCCAGGTGCTCAGTCAGAGCGGCAACGAGACGCCTGATCTTGACGACGCCAAGGACCTGGTGCAGCTGGTCAGCGCCGTCAACGCGCTGCGCGCCCAGGGCCAGATCCTGGCCTACCACGACAAGGGCGACGGCGGCCTGCTGGCCACGGCGGCCGAAATGGCCTTTGCCGGCCATGTGGGCGTGGCGCTCAACGTCGACATGTTGGTCACAGAAGGCGACGGCATCTCCGACAGCCGCATGGACAGCGGCGACAGCAAGAACTGGGCGCAGCAGGTCAGCGGCCGGCGCGAGGAACTGACGCTTAAGGCGTTGTTCAACGAAGAAATCGGTGTCGTGCTGCAGGTCAGGACTTCCGAGCGCAATGCCGTGATGCAGACGCTGCGCGAGCATGGCCTGTCGCAGTGCAGCCATTTCGTCGGCAAGACCCGTCCGCTGTCGAGCACCATCGACGCCGGCAAGGGCCAGCTGCAGGTCTGGCGCGATGCCAAGGCGGTGTTCAGCGCCTCGCTCAGCGACCTGCACCAGGTCTGGGACGCGGTGAGCTGGAAGATCGCGCAGCAGCGCGACAACCCGGTCTGCGCCGATGCCGAGCACGCCGCTGCCGGCGAAGCCACCGATCCGGGCATGCACCTGGAGCTGACGTTCGACGCGCAAGAGAATGTCGCCGCGCCTTACCTGAACCTTGCCAAGCCACGCGTTGCCGTGCTGCGCGAGCAGGGCGTGAACTCGCATGTCGAGATGGCCTATGCGTTCACCGAAGCCGGCTTTGAAGCCGTCGACGTGCACATGACCGATCTGCAGACCGGCCGCGCCAAGCTGCAGGACTTCGCCGGCGTCGTCGCCTGCGGCGGCTTCAGCTATGGCGACACGCTGGGCGCGGGCATTGGCTGGGCGCGTTCGATCACCTTCAACGAGCGCCTGTCGCAGGAGTTCCAGCAGTTCTTCGGCCGCAGCGATACCTTCGGTCTGGGTGTGTGCAACGGCTGCCAGATGTTTGCCGAGCTTGCCGAGATCATTCCCGGTGCCCAGGACTGGCCGCGCTTCACGCAGAACCAGAGCAACCGTTTCGAAGCGCGTCTGTCGATGGTCGAAGTGCTCGAATCCCCCAGCCTGTTCCTGCAGGGCATGGCCGGCAGCCGCCTGCCGATTGCCGTCGCGCATGGCGAAGGCTTTGCGAACTTCAGCGAGCGCGGCAATGCGGCCCAGGCGCTGGCCGCGATGCGCTTCGTGGACAACCACGGCCAGCCCACCGAGCAGTACCCGTTCAACCCGAACGGCAGCGCGGGCGGCCTCACGGCAGTGACCACGGCCGACGGCCGCTTCACGGCCATGATGCCCCACCCCGAGCGCGTGTTCCGCAACGTGCAGATGAGCTGGACCACGGGCGACAAGAGCGCGTTCAGCCCCTGGATGCGCGTGTGGCGCAACGCGCGCAAGTGGGTCGGTTGATCTGACGCACACCCCGGGCCGCTGAGGCGGCCTGGCGGGCGGGTCCCGGCGCCTTGCGGCGCCTGGGCCCGCCTTTTTTTTAGAGCAGGTTCTCCACCAGGCTCTTGTTGCGCGGCGTGCTGCGTTCTTCCTCAGCACGGAAGTTGACCATCTTCTTCATGGTCTGCAGCAACTGCTGTTCTGTCTGCCGCGTGGCCTCGCTCAGCTTGCCCTTGACGGTCTCGACCTTGGTCGAGGTGCGCGTGCTGTCGTCCACGGTGAAGACGTCGTAGTTGCCCGAGGCCGTGTCCAGCATCACGCCGCCGCGCGACTGCATGTATTGGCCCTGCAGTGTTTCCTCCTGCGTCTGCTCGGCCCTCAGGTCCTCGGCGCCCGCGGTCTGCTTGACTTCGGTCTGCTGGCTCAGCCGGTAGTCGACATGGCCCTTCTCGATGACTCCGCCATAGCGTCCGGTGCGCTCGAAATCGCCGCTGAAGCTGGCCTCGAAATCGGCCAGGCCGCTGAGCAGGGGCTGGATGCGGGACGCCGCTTCCTGGCGCTCCGGGGTGACCGCGGCCGACGCGCTGCCGGCGGCGGAGATGGAGTGCAGCTGGGTGAACGCATCCTTGAACATTCCCACGAGCTGGCTGTCTGCATGGCTGCGCTGGGCCGCGGCATCGAACTGGCGCAAAAGACCGTCGATCGCGGACTGGCGCTGGCGGGAATCGACCGCGCCCAACGGACTCTGGGCGTCGACCGCGAGCGCGGTCTCGCCGAGCAGGCCCTTGAAATCCAGCGTCTTGCGCTCCGGACCCAGGTGCAGGTTGAACGTGGACAGCGGCTGCGACGCCTGGGGATTCTTGACCGAAAGATCGACGCTTTTGAGCACGCTGCTGTCGAAATCGAGCAGGTTGGCAAGATCCATTTGGGGCTTGTCTGCCTGGCCCAGGCCTTCGAGCGCCTTGTCGAAGCCCTGCGCCAGTTTGGCCAAAGCCGTTTTCTCGCTGCTGCTCAGCGCTCCCGACGACTTGATCTCCACTTGCAAGCCATTTTTGCCCGGAGCGTTGTCGACGGCGATGATGAATTCCACCGTCTGGCCCGAGCGCGTCTGCACCTTGAAGCTGGCCTTGGCCGCCTTGCCGCTGAAACCGTCGAGCGCGGCGGCGTCCAGGGATTGCGTGGTCACGCCCGGTGTATCCGCGGCCTGGTAGTTCACCAGCGCTTGCCGGTAGTTCGCGCCCGTGGTCGCAAACTGGTTGATCAGCGCGCTGCCCAGACCGCGCCAGCGGCCCGCGAGGCCTTCCGTGCTGCTGCGCGCGCTGTTGGTCGCCATCAGCGAGCTCACCGCATCCCGGGTCTGGCTGGCCCATGCCTGGCGCGGCGTATAGGGCGCAGGCTTGGTGTAGATAACGTCGACGGCGGTCATGGTGTCCAGGCTCAGCACGGTGGACGGCGTGGACGCCACGCTCTCGGCGGCGTCGGCAGCGGAAACCTTGGCCGCGGCCGCCGTCGACGTGCTGCGCATGGCCTGGCTGGTCAGGACGCTGGAAAGGGTGGGGGAAATAGTGCTCACGGTCCGTCATCTCCTTTGTTCGGGCCATCGAAGTCGCGCCGGCCCTGGGTCTTTATCGGCATATCCGCCGCATTCTGAAGCGCGGATCTGCCCCTGGATTGTCAGCGCTGCGGCGGTCGTGGCGCGGCGTTGCGGCAAAGGATTGCACCGATTTGAGAATCATTCTCATCAGAGTCTATAATTCGCGCACTCCCGCTTGCCAGGCGCAGCTGGGCTGCGTTGTTTTGCTGGCTTGGATTGGACCGTGCTGACCCGTTATTACCGCGATCTGCTGAACTTCTGCCTGCGCAAGGTGCGCGACCGGGATGTCGCGGCCGATCTCGCGCAGGAAAGCTATGCACGCGTGCTTTCCATGCAGCAGTCGGGCCAGGTGATTCTCGAGCCCGGGGCCTTGCTGCGCCAGGTCGCGCTGCGCGCCAAGATCGATCTGGACCGGCGCGCTGCCCTGCGCCAGCATGACGATATCGATGCGCTGGACGATGCCGACCAGCCGGTCAGTCCAGCGTATCTGCAGCCCGAGCAGGCCTATGCGTCGTCGCAGGCGGTCGATGCCTACCTCGAGACCATAGAAGCGCTGCCGCCGCGCTGCCGCGAAGCGTTCTGCATGTACCTGTTCGACGAGCTGTCCAACCAGCAGATCGCGCAGCGCATGGGCGTGTCGCTGAGCATGGTCAACCAGTACATCAGCCGCGGCAAGATCGCCTGCGCCGCGCGCAGAAAGGCGCTGGACCATGGCCAGTGACGACAAGCCAGGTTCCCGTCGCGGCGCAGGGTGCAGTTTTGCGCCTGTTCGCGCGTCTATATTCATAAGATGAGCCGTTTCCCCCTGCCTTCTTCTTCCAGCGCCCCGTTTGACGAGGCGCAGGAAGCGCGCGCGCTCGCGGAGTTTCTCGGCCCGCAGGACCCGGTCGATGTCGCGGCCGCCGATTGGCATACGCGCGCCGAACAGGGCCTGGACGCGGCCGCGCAGGACGCGCTGGCGCAGTGGCTGGCGGCCGATCCCGCGCATGCCGCGGCCTGGCGCGGCATGGACCAGGACCTGGCCGCGCTGCGCGCGCTGCCCGCCGCGCGCGTGGCGCGCTTGCGTGCAGGCGCGGCCGCACCGGCCGCCGCGCCGCCGCAGATGCGGCTGGCGCGCAGATGGCCCGCATGGCGCATCGCGCTGCCACGTCCGGCCTTGCTGGCCGCCTGCTGCGCGGCGCTGCTGGCCTTGGGCGCGGGCTGGCACCAATGGCAGCAGCCGACCTTCACCGGCCAGTACGCGGCCGAGCGCGCGCAGCGCAAGACCATCACGCTGCCCGACGGCACGCAGCTGGCGATGGACGCCGATACCCAGGCCCAGGTCGCGCTGTACCGCGACAGGCGCGAGGTGCGTCTGGTCCAGGGGCAGATCCTGTTCGCTGTCTCGGCCGACAGCCGCAAGCCGTTCCATGTGCTGGCCGGGCCGGCGCGCGTGAGCGTGGTCGGCACGCGCTTTTCGGTGCGCTACCGCAGCGAGGGCATGGACGCGGGCCTGGTCAAGGTCGCGGTCGAGCAGGGGCATGTGCGCGTAGCGGGCCTGCCGATCGCCGGCAATGCATTCACCGCGGCCGCCGTGGATCTGGTTGCGGGCCAGGCGCTGAGCGTGGCCGCCGACGGCAAGGTCGGCGCCGTGGCGACCATCGCGCCCAGCGGCATTGCGCTGTGGCGCAAGGGCCTGGTGCGCTTCGAGAACACGCCGCTGGCCGATGCGCTGCGCGAACTCGAGCGCTATGGGCCCACGGGCCTGGTGATACGCCACCCCGCGGTCGCGGCCCTGCCCATAGGCGGCAGCTACCCCGTGGACCAGCCGGCCGAATTCGCGCGCATGGTCACGCAGATCCTGCCCGTGAAGCTGGTCGCGGGTGCGGGTGGAATCACCGAAATCACCAGCGCGCCCTGAGCGCTGGCGGATTTTTCAGGAAATCGCTGCGCCTGGGGTGCAGTTCCTGCGCGCTGGTGCGTCTTTAAGAGTAGTGCGTCTCATTTTCATTCACTACCGGATACCTGGAAGACCTGTCCATGCGCTCAACGCAGCTCCCCCGTTTCCGTCCCGCACCTCTTGCCCTGGCTGTCGCGCTGGCCTTGTCCACGCCGCTGATGGCCTGGGCCCAGACCACGGCGCAGGGCCAGAATTCCCAGCCTTCGGCGAGTGCGCAGCCGCTGGACGCCGCGCTCAATGAGCTGTCCGCGGCCACGGGCACGCCGATAGGCTTTGCGCCGGCATTGGTGGCGGGCAAGACCGCGCGCGCGTTCAGCGCGGGCGCCACGCCGCGCCAGGCGCTGGACCAGCTGCTCGCGGGCAGCGGCCTGGTGGCCGTGCCCGAAGGCCGGGGCTTTGTCATCAAGGCCGCGCCCGCGGCCGGCGAAGCTGCGGCGCTGGGCACCGTGACCGTGACCGCCCAGGCCCATAGCGACGGCGCGACCGAAAACACCGGCAGCTACACCCAGACCGGCCCCAGCCGCACGGCCACCGGCCTGAGCCTCTCGCTGCGCGAGACGCCGCAGTCGGTCAGCGTGATGACGCGCCAGCGCATGGACGACTTCAAGCTCGAGACGCTGGCCGATGTGATGGAGCAGACGCCGGGCATCAGCGTCTACCGCCAGGGCAATGCCACCGATTTCCAGGCGCGCGGCACCGGCGTCAATCTGCAGGTGGACGGCATGGCCCAGGTCAGCAGCGGCTGGTACTACCTGACCAGCACGCTGTTTTCGCTGGACGACATGGCGGAGATCGACCGCATCGAAGTGCTCAAGGGCTCGTCGGGCCTGGTCGTGGGCAAGGGCAACTACGGCGCCACGGTGAACATGGTGCGCAAGCGTCCGACGCGCGAGTTCCAGGCCAGCGTGCGCGCCAGCGCGGGCAGCTGGGATAGCTACCGCGCCCAGGCCGATATCAGCGGTGCGCTCAACGAGGCAGGCACGCTGCGCGGCCGGCTAGTGGCCTCGGCCATGGATGCCGGCGGCTTCCGCGACCATGAGAAAAGCAACAGCCAGATGCTGTTTGGCGCGCTCGAGGCCGACCTGTCGCCCGACACGCTGCTCAACCTGGGCTTCACCTACCGCCGGCGCGAAGCCGGCGGCATAGGCACGACCCAGCCGATACAGCGCTATTCGACCAAGGGTGCCGAAGTGCCGTGGATGGCGCGTTCGTTCAACACCGGCGCGCCCTGGGGCGGCTACGCGCAGGACCAGCTCAATCTCTTTGGCAGCGTGGAGCAGCGCCTGGCCAACGACTGGACGGCGACGTTCAAGTTCTCGCACCAGCGCGCGGCCATGGACGACATGAAGGCCGGCTACTTCTACGACCAGCAGCGCGCGAGCTTCGGCCGCTGGCGCGACATGACCAACAACAACTGGACGGCCAACCTCGATGTCAAAGGCCCGTTCAGCCTTTTCGGCCGCACGCACGAGCTGCTTGCGGGCGCGGGCATTTCGCGCTTTCGCAGCCATGCGCTGCTGCCGCTCAACGCATTGTCGCTGGCGCCGCTGGCCGACCTGGGGGTGAGCTTTGCGCAGGGCGGGGCGGCGCTGGCCGAGCCCGATTACAGCAATCTGCGCTACGGCGACAACCGCTTCAACCAGAAGCAGCGCTATGCCTATGCGGCCGGGCGCTTCCAGGTCTCCGATCCGCTGCAGCTGATTGCCGGGCTGCGCGTGAGCCAGTACCACGAACTCGTCACCACGCCTTACTGGTGGAACTCCGACATGAAGGAAAACGGCGTGGTCACGCCCTATGCGGGTCTGGTCTACGAAGCGCATCCCAACGTGTCTCTCTATGGCAGCTACGCCAATATCTTCCAGCCGCAAAGCAGCCTGAACGAGTTCGGCGGCACGCTGCCGCCCGAAAAGGGCAACACCTTCGAGATCGGCGCCAAGGCCGAGTTCTTCGACCGGCGCCTGAACGCCAGCATTGCCCATTTCTGGATGAAGACCGAGAACACCGCCGAGGAAAGCGGCGGCCTCACGCCAGCCGGCGATCCCGCCTACCGCGCGGTTTCTGCGGCCACGCGCCGCGGCTGGGAGCTCGAGATGTCGGGCGAGCTCGCGCCCGGCTGGCAGGCGCAGGGCAGCGTGGTGCAGCAAAACAGCTCGCTCACCGGCGCCACGGCCTATCCCAAGTACCAGTTGAAGCTGGGCACGACCTACCGCTTCGGCGGCGGCGCGCTCGCCGGGCTGACCGTGGGCGCGGCCACGCGCTGGCAGGACCGGACTTCGGTCAGCAACAATGCGGCCACGCTGGCGCAGCAAGGCTATGCGCTGCTGGACCTGATGGCGCGCTACCAGGTCGACCGGCAGCTGTCGTTCAGCGTCAACGTGAACAACGCGCTGGACAAGAAATATCTGGCCGGCATGACCAACTTCAGCGCTGCCGGCCTGTTCTACACCTGGGGTGCGCCGCGCAGCGTCAACGTCGGCATGCGCTACGACTTCTGAGGGGCAGCGCAGAGTTCAGGCCTGCAGCAGCTCGCGGCGCGCGCGCACGAAAGCGGCCTGGGCGCTGGCGCGCAGCGGGTGGCCGCGGGGCAGCACGCGCTGCTGGCCCGCAACCCAGACCGCATGCACGGCCGAAGTGCGGTGGCTGGCAAACACATGGCCGGCCAGCGCACTGTCGGCAGGCAGCGCGCACAGCGCCACATGGCGCGCGTCGAGAATGACGAAGTCGGCCTGCTGGCCGGCGCCCAGGCCGGCAATCGCGCGGCCCGCGGCCTGGGCGCCGCCGGCGACGGCCTGCAGCACCATGGCGGTCGCGGTCTGCGACTGCTGCGCATGCGCGAGCACATTGCGTTCGCGCCGCTGCAGGCGCTGGCCGTACTCGAGCAGCATCAGCTCCTCGGCCACGTTGACGCAGACCTGGCTGTCGGAGCCCAGCCCCCAGCGCCCGCCGTGCTGCAGCCACTGCGGCAGATCGAAGATGCCGTCGCCCAGATTGGCCTCGGTGCTGGGACACAGTCCGGCCACGGCGCCGCTGCGCGCGGCGGCTGCGCATTCCGCGGGCGTCATGTGCGTGGCATGCACCAGGCACCAGCGCGCATCGACGGGCGCATGGTCCACAAGCCATTGCACCGGCGTCTGCCCGCTCCAGGCAAGGCAGTCCTGCACTTCCTGCTGCTGCTCGGCAATATGGATATGCACCGGCGCGCGCGGCAGCAGCGCGTGCAGTCCCGCGACGCCGGCCAGCAGGCTGGCCGGCGGCACGGCGCGCAGCGAATGCGGTGCCAGGCCCAGCGCCGCGCCCTGGGCCCGGGCAACGGGCGCGAGCCGCTGCAGCAGGTTCAGCAGCTGCTCGGTGCCGCAGACAAAGCGCGCCTGTTCGGGCCGCGGCGGCACGCCGAAGCCGCCGCTCTGGTAGAGCACGGGCAGCAGCGTGATGCCTATGCCCACGCGGCGCGCGGCGCGCAGCAGCGCCAGGCTCAGCGTGGCATCGTCGGCATAGGGCTTGCCGTCCGCGGCGTGGTGCAGATAGTGGAACTCGCAGACCGAGGTGTAGCCGGCTTCCAGCATCTCGAGGTACAGCCAGACCGCGATGGCTTCCAGCGACTCGGGCGTGATGCGCCGGGCGAATTCATACATCCGGCGGCGCCAGCTCCAGAAGCTGTCGGCTTCGCCGGCGCGCACTTCGGTCAGGCCCGCAAATGCGCGCTGGAAGGCATGCGAGTGCAGATTGGGCATGCCCGGCAGCATGGGCCCGGCGGCGCGCGCCACGCCCGCGGGCGCCGGCAGGTCGGTCTGCACCTGGGTGATGTGGCCGCTGGCGTCCCACTGCAGCAGCACGTTGCGCGCCCAGCCCTGGGGCAGCAGCGCGTCCTCGGCCCAGAGCGCGCGCACCGGGGCCAGCAGATGGGCCCAGGCGGTGTTCATGCGGCAATGCGCCCCTGGCGGACAATGCGGCAGGGCGGGCGCTGGCCCAGCCAGTAGGCCAGCTCCGCGGCTGCGTCCAGCTGCCACAGCACGAAGTTGGCGGGCCGGCCGGAGGCAATCAGCCCCAGCGAATCCTGCAGGCCCAGCGCGCGCGCCGCATGGCATGTGATGCCGGCCAGCGCTTCGGCCACGGTCAGGTGAAACAGGGTGCAGGCCATGTTGGCCATCAGCAGCAGGCTCAGGCAGGGCGAGCTGCCGGGATTGTGGTCGGTGGCCACGGCCAGGGGCACGCCGGCGGCGCGCAGTGCGTCTATCGGTGGGCGCTGAATGTCGCGCAGCGTATAGAACGCGCCGGGCAGCAGCACGCCCACCGTGCCCGCGGCCCGCATGGCGGCAATGCCCCGGTCCGACAGATGCTCCAGGTGGTCGCATGAAAGCGCGCCGTGGCGCGCGGCCAGCGCCGCGCCTTCCATGTTCGACAACTGCTCGGCGTGCAGCTTGACGCGCAGACCCAGACGCTGCGCCGCGTGAAACACCTGCTGTGTTTCGGCCAGCGAGAACGCGATGCGCTCGCAGAACACATCGACGGCGTCGACCAGGCCTTCGGCCGCGAGCGCGGGCAGCATCCGGTCGCAGACCTGGTCGATATAGACCTGGCTGCGGCCCGCGAACTCGGGCGGCAGCGCGTGCGCGCCCAGAAAGGTGCTTTGCACGGTCACGCCGCACAGCCGGCCCAGCCGGCGCGCCACGCGCAGCTGCTTGCGCTCATGTGCCAGCGCCAGCCCGTAGCCGGACTTGATCTCGATCGCGCACACGCCTTCGGCGAGCAATTGCCGCAGCCGCGGCAGCGCCTGGGCCAGCAGCTCGTCTTCGCTCGCGGCGCGCGTGGCGCGCACGCTGGCCAGAATGCCGCCGCCGGCGCGCGCGATCTGTTCGTAGCTGGCGCCCGCGAGCCGCGCGGCGAATTCATCGGCGCGCTGGCCGCCATAGACCAGATGCGTATGGCAATCGATCAGGCCCGGCGTGGCCAGCCGCCGCTGGCCGTCATGGCGCGGCAGATGCGCATGGCAGGCGGGCAGGGCGGCTTCGGGGCCGACCCAGACCACCTGCCCATGGTCGACGACGATGCACGCGGCTTGGTCGGCGGCCACGCGTACATCGGCCCGGCAGAGATGGGGCGCGAGCCGCACCGGCTGCCAGCGGCCGTCGGCGCAGGGCAGCGATTCCAGTGGCGCGGGCGTTTGCATGGCTTCAGCGCAGCATCGGCAGGTTGAGGTCGTGGCGCCTGGCGGCGGCCAGCGCCTGGGCATAGCCCGCATCGGCGTGGCGCATCACGCCGCTGGCCGGGTCGTTCCAGAGCACGCGCGTAAGGCGCGCGGCCGCGGCGTCGCTGCCGTCGGCAACGATCACCATGCCCGCATGCTGGGAGTAGCCCATGCCCACGCCGCCGCCCTGGTGCAGGCTGACCCAGGTCGCGCCGCTGGCGGTGTTGAGCAGGGCGTTGAGCAGCGGCCAGTCGGCGACCGCGTCCGAGCCGTCGCGCATGGCTTCGGTCTCGCGGTTGGGGCTGGCGACCGAGCCGCAATCGAGGTGGTCGCGGCCGATCACGATGGGCGCCTGGAGCTCGCCGCTGCGCACCATGGCGTTGAAGGCCAGCGCCGCCTGGTGGCGCTCGCCCAGGCCCAGCCAGCAGATGCGCGCGGGCAGTCCCTGGAAGGCAATGCGTTCGCGCGCCATGTCTAGCCAGCGGTGGATGTGCCGGTCTTCTGGAAACAGCTGCTTGATCCTGGCGTCGGTGCGGTAGATGTCCTCGGGATCGCCCGACAGCGCGACCCAGCGGAACGGCCCCTTGCCCTCGCAGAACAGCGGCCGGATGTAGGCGGGAACGAAGCCCGGGAAGTCAAAGGCGTTGACCACGCCCGCATCGTGCGCGACCTGGCGGATGTTGTTGCCATAGTCGACGGTGGGAATGCCCATGGCGTGGAAGTCGAGCATGGCGCGCACCTGCAGCGCGCAGCTGTGGGCGGCCGCGTCCTTGAGGCGCGCGTGCTCGGCGCCATCGCGCGCCGCGGCCTGCCACTGCGCCACGCTCCAGCCGCGCGGCAGGTAGCCGTGGATCAGGTCGTGCGCCGAAGTCTGGTCGGTGACGATGTCGGGGCGCATTCCGCCGGCGCGCGCGCGGCGCACCAGTTCGGGAAAGACTTCGGCTGCATTGCCCAGCAGTGCCACCGAGATCGGCTGGCGCTTTGCCGTGTGCTCGGCGATCAGCGCCAGCGCCGCGTCGAGATCGCGCGCTTGCTGGTCGACATAGCGCGTGCGCAGCCGGAAATCGATGCGGCTTTGCTGGCATTCGACGGCCAGCACGCAGGCCCCGGCCAGCACGCCCGCCAGCGGCTGGGCGCCGCCCATGCCGCCCAGGCCGGCGGTGAGAATCCAGCGCCCCGAAAGATCGTTGGCATAGTGCTGACGCCCGGCCTCGACAAAGGTCTCGAACGTGCCCTGCACTATGCCCTGGGCGCCGATGTAGATCCAGCTGCCGGCCGTCATCTGGCCGAACATGAACAGGCCCTTGCGGTCGAGTTCGTGGAACTGCTCCCAGTTCGCCCAGCGCGGCACCAGATTGGAATTGGCCAGCAGCACGCGCGGCGCGTTCTCGTGCGTGGTGAACACGCCCACGGGCTTGCCAGACTGCACCAGCAGCGTCTGGTCGGTCTCCAGCGCCTGCAGCGCCGCGAGTATCCGGTCGTAGCACTCCCAGTTGCGTGCCGCCCGCCCTATGCCGCCGTAGACCACGAGGTCCTCGGGGCGCTCGGCGACTTCGGCGTCGAGGTTGTTCTGCAGCATGCGGTATGCGGCTTCTATGAGCCAGTTGCGGCAGCTGAGCTGGCGCCCGCGCGGCGCGCGGATGCTGCGCGTGGCGTCGTGGCGCAAGGTGATGTCGTTGTGCATGGGGTGACTCCTTTCAGCGCCCGTGGTGCGGTGAAGCGGCGTGGCTGGGCAGGCACTGCAGCAGCGCGCCCGGCCAGTCGGATTGATGCGCCCACAGCCGCATGGCTTCGATGTCGGGCGCCAGGCAGCGGTCCTGCGCGAGGAAGGCCACGCGTTCGCGCACCGCGCCGAACTGGGCTTCGAGCAGCGGCGAGCTGCGCAGGCTGCGATCGAACTCCAGGCCCTGGGCCGCGGCCGCGGCTTCTATTCCCACGATCACCGCGGTGTTGTCGACCATGGCCGCGAGCCGGCGCGCGGCAAACGTCGCCATGGAAACATGGTCTTCCTGGTTGGCCGAGGTGGGCAGGCTGTCGACGCTGGCCGGGTGGGCCAGCGACTTGTTCTCCGAAGCCAGCGCCGCAGCCGTGACCTGGGCCAGCATGAAGCCGGAGTTCAGGCCGCTGTCGGGCACCAGAAACGCCGGCAGGCCCGACAGATGGGTGTCCATCAGCAGGGCAATGCGGCGTTCCGACATGGCGCCGATCTCGGCCACGGCCAGCGCCATGCCGTCGGCGGCGAAGGCCACGGGTTCGGCATGAAAGTTTCCGCCCGACAGTACGTCGCCGTCGGCGAACACCAGCGGGTTGTCGGTTGCCCCATTGGCTTCGATCTCGAGCACGCGCGCCGCATGCCGCAACTGGTCCAGGCAGGCGCCCATGACCTGGGGCATGCAGCGTATCGAGTAGGGGTCCTGCACGCGCGCGCAATGCGGGTGCGAGGCGGCGATGGCGCTGCCAGAAAGCAGCGCGCGCAGCGCCGCGGCGACCGCGATCTGGCCGGGCTGGCCGCGCGCCGCATGGATGCGCGCGTCGAAAGGCGTGACCGAACCCTTGATGGCTTCGAGCGACAGCGCGCCCGCAACCAGCGCCGCGGCCAACACGTTTTCCGCGCCGAACAGCGCCGCCAGCGCCAGCGATGTCGATACCTGGGTGCCGTTGAGAAGTGCCAGGCCTTCCTTGGGGCCCAGCACGAACGGCGAGCGGCCTATGACCTGCAGCGCCTCGCGGCCGGGCAGCACGCGGCCCTGGTGCCTGGCCTGGCCTTCGCCCATGAGCACGCAGGCCAGATGGGCCAGCGGCGCCAGATCGCCCGAAGCACCCACCGAGCCTTTGGCCGGGATCAGCGGCAGCACCTGGGCATTGGCCAGGTCCAGCAGCGCCTCGGCGATGCGCGGGTCCACGCCCGAGTGGCCACGCGCCAGGCCCACGGCCTTGGTGACCAGCACCAGGCGCACCACGGCGTCGTCCAGCGCCTGGCCCGTGCCCGCGCTGTGCGACAGCACCAGGTTGCGCTGCAGCGCGGCCAGATGCTCGTGCGCAATGCGCGTGCTGGCCAGCTTGCCGAAGCCGGTGTTGATGCCGTAGACCATCCGGTCCTCGCCGACGATGCGCTGCACCGTGGCCTGGGCGGCCTGCATCGCGGCGCGCGCCGCAGGGTCCAGCCGCAGGCGCAGGCCGCCCGTATGCACGGCGCCCGTATGCACGGCGCCCGCATGCACGCGCCGCAGCGTTGCCAGGTCGACCTGGCCAGGGCGCAGCAACCGTTCGCAAGAGGCTGCCGAAGCAGAGGGCGTCATCGCGATGCTCCTTTGATTCGCAGCACGATAACGCCCGCCAACCGGGGGCGGCTGTCAGAGAAAACCGGGCTTACAGGGGCGGCGCGCGCCGGCTGCGCAAGCCGGGATCGATCCGCAATGCCCCTGGCCGGTGGCGCTCAGCGTTGGTACTTGAGCAGCCGGCCCTTGTAGGCGGGCAACTGTTCGCTGGCGGCGCGGTCCAGACGCATTTCCTCGACGCCAAAGCCCAGCTCGGCCATCTGCCGGCTGAACGCCGAGCGGTTGCCGCGGTCCGGGTCCACGACCCAGATCTGGGCCGCGGGCGTGCAGTGCGATTCGATGTAGTTGGGCAGGGTGGCGCGCGCGTCGCGCTCGTAAAGCAGATCGCTGCCGACGATCAGGTCGAAGCGGCCGTCGACGGCCCAGACTTCGCTTTGCTCGTTGGTCGCCGACTGGTAGTCGAGCGGCAGGGTGCGCACGCCGTTGGCCAGGTCGTCATGGTCGCGGTCGGCAATGTCCATGCGCTCGTAGGCGGTCTGCTCGGTATGCGTCGCACCCCAATGGCCTATGCGGAACTTCATCGGCGGCAGCTGGTTGAGCCGCAGGTTCTCGCGCATGAACGCGCCGGCCAGGGGATGGCAGTCGCTGGCCGTGATGTCTTCGCCGCGGCGGTGGCACATCAGGCTCGTCAGGCCCAGGCCGCAGCCCAGCTCCAGAATGCGTTCGCCGGCAACGCGCGGGCGCGCGGCCATGCAGGCCGCGAGCTGTTCGCCCGAAGGCCACAGCAGCCCGAACAAGGGCCAGAATGCGTCGGAGATGCCCAGTTGCTCGGCCTCGCCCTGGGGGTCGTGGAACTGCTGTTTGTCGAGCAGCGAGCGTATGGTGAGCTGTTCCACGCCGCTGATGGCAATGGATTCCTGCTTGGTGAGATAGCCGGACATGGCTGGGAGACGCGCTTGCGCCGTTGCGGCGAGGCGGTATCGGTGGAGAAGCCGGCAGTATGGGGCTTTTGCCTACAAGCAGCGGGCCGCCGGGGTATAGCGCGCCCGCTTTTGCCGGGCACAATGGCTGCGCGCCAATTGGCGATTCACCAAGGAACCCTTTATGGCTGCAACCGGCTTGCTGATGCTGATCGACGACATCACCACCTTGCTCGACGATATCGCGCTGATGGCCAAGACCGCGGCGCGCCAGTCGACGGGCATGGCCGACGACGTCGTGACCATGACCAAGGTGGCCACGCAGAAGACGGCCGGCGTGCTGGGCGACGACCTCGCGCTCAACGCCGAGCAGGTGTCGGGCGTGCATTCGGACCGCGAGCTGTCCGTGGTCTGGGCCGTGGCCAAGGGCTCGCTGATCAACAAGGTGATCCTGGTGCCCGCGGCGCTGCTGATCAGCGTTTTTCTGCCGGCCGCAATCACGCCGCTGCTGATGGCGGGCGGCGCCTTCCTCTGCTACGAGGGCGTCGAGAAGATCGTGCATTCCTGGCAGAAGATGCAGGCCAGGCGCGCGGGCAAGGTCCCCGAAAAAGCGCTTGCGGCCGCGCCCGCGCCCAGCGCGCAAAGCCTGCAGGCGCTGGAGAAATCCAAGGTCAGCGGCGCGGTGCGCACCGATTTCATCCTGTCGGCGGAAATCATCGCGATTGCGCTGGGCACGGTCTCCTCGGAGCCGCTGATCGAGCAGGCCGCGGTGCTGTCGCTGGTGGCCGTGCTGGTCACGGTCGCGGTCTACGGCCTCGTGGCCTTGATCGTGCGGCTCGACGATGTGGGCATCGCGCTGATGGCGCGCGCCAGCGCCGCGGCCAAGGCGCTGGGCCGCGGCATCCTGCAGGCCACGCCCTGGCTGATGCGCGCGCTGTCCATTGTCGGCACGGCGGCCATGTTCCTGGTCGGCGGCAGCCTGCTGGTGCACGGCATGCCCTTCATCGAGCATGGCCTGGAAACCGCGCTTGCGGCCGTGGCCGGCTGGCCCGCGGCCGGACTGTGGCGCTTCCTGCTGCCGCAGCTGGTGCATGTGCTGGTGGGCGCGCTGGTGGGTTGCGTGGTGCTGGCCGTGGTCGGGCTGGTGGGGCGCATGCGCGGTGGCTCGGCGCAGGCAGCGCCGCACTGAGCGCCTGTCTGGCGATTCCTTGAGCTAAGGCAAAACGCCGCTGCGGGGCGCGGTGTCCAATGGTTTTCACGGGGGTTGTCCCCGGTAGAAGATTGCCACACCATGAAGAAAATCCTCCTCGCCGCCGCCGCTGTCTGTGCCTTGACTTCGGGTGCCGCCATGGCCCAGACCGAAGGCCCCTGGCTGGTGCGCGCGCGCGCCGTGCACCTCGACAGCGCCAACAAGGACAGCACCGGCCTGGGCCTGTCGATCAACAACAAGACGATTCCCGAGCTCGACATCACCTACTTCTTCAGCCCGAATTTCGCGGCCGAACTGGTGCTGACCGTGCCGCAGAAGCAGGATGTGCATTCGAGCGTTGCCGGCTACCTGGGAACGCTCAAGCACCTGCCACCCAGCCTGCTGGCCCAATACCATTTCACGCAATTCGACAGCTTCAAGCCCTATGTGGGCGCAGGTATCAACTACACGCGTTTCTCCAGCGTCAAGCTGCTGGGCGGCGCGGCCGACGTGAAGCGCAGCAGCTGGGGCGGCGCGCTGCAGGTCGGCGTCGACGTTCCGCTGAACAAGCAGTGGTCGCTGAACTTCGATGTGAAGAAGGTCTACATCAACACCGATGTGACGCTCAACGGCGCCAATGCCGGCAATTTCAAGATCAACCCCGTGCTGGTGGGCGTGGGCCTGGGCTACCGCTTCTAAGCGGGGGCAGGCAAGTTGGGGGTAAAGGCTTACCTCCACCCACCTCCCAGCGCCTTGTACAGCTGCACCCGGTTGTCGAGTTCGGCCTGGTGCAGGCGCACCACCTCAAGCTGCGCCGCATAGAGATTGCGCTGGGCGTCGAGTTCCTCGATATAGCTCGCATAGCCGGCCTGGTAGCGGTCATGCGCGAACGTGAGGCTTTGCTGCAGCACGTCGCGCCGCTCGATGGCGAACTGCGTCTGGCGCGCGAGGCGGGCGCTGCCGGTGAGCGCGTTCTCGGTGTCGGCGAAGGCCGCGAGCACCGCGCCGCGGTAGGCCAGCGCGGCCTGGTCGCGCTGGGCGCCGACGACATCGGCCTGGGCCTGCAGCCGGCCGGCGTCGAACAGCGGCGCCAGCAGGCTGCCGCCCAGGCTCCACACGGTCAGCGGGTTGTAGTTCAGCGCATTGACCATCAGGCTGCCCACGCTGGCGCTCAGGCTCACCTGGGGCAGGAAGGCCGCGCGCTGGGCCTGCAGCTGGTGGTCGCTGGCGGCCAGCAGCGCCGCGGCGCGCGCGATGTCGGGCCGGCGTTCAAGCAGCTGTGACGGCAGGCTCGCGGGCACGGGCGGCAGCGCCAGTTCCTGCAAAGTAATGCGCGGCGCGTCCAGCGCCACGTCGGCGCCGCCCGCCTGGCCCAGCAGCAGATCAAGCGTGCTGCGCTGCTTGTCGATCTGCCAGTTTAACTGCTCCACCTGCTGCTGCACGGCCGCGAGTTCGGCCTGGGCCTGGGTCTGCTGCAGCTGCGAGATATAGCCCACGCGCACCTGGTCGCGCGCCAGCTGCAGCGCCTCATCACGCGCCGCCACCGTGGCTTGGCTGATCGCCTGCTGCGCCTGCAGCGCGCGCAGGCCCACATAGGCCTGCACGGTGGTCGCGGCGACGTTCAGCGCCACCGCGTCGCGGTCGGCTTCGCTGGCCTGCAGGCGTGCGCCCGCGGCCTGTTCGAGCTGCGACAGCCGGCCCCAGACATCGAGCTCCCAACTGGCCTGCAGCCCGGGCTGCAGCGAGCGCGTATGCGTCGGGCCGAACGCCCCCAGGCTGCGCCCGGACTGCGCGCCCAAGGTGGCGTTGAGCTGCGGCGACTGCGCGGCGTCGGCGCTGGCCAGCTGCGCCTGGGCTTCGCGCACCCGGGCCATGGCGGTCTGCAAATCGTTGTTCTGCGCCAGCGCCTGGGCGACCACGCGGTCGAGCTGGGGGTCACCCAGCTGAGTCCACCAGTCGGCGGCAATGGTGGCCGGTGCGCCGGCGGGCGCGGCCACGCTCCACTGCGCGGGCAGCGCCACGGCGGCCAGCATGTCGGGGGCGTTGGGCTGCGGCGCCGCGCAGCCCGCAAGCAGGGCGACAAGCAAAGGGGATAAAAGGGCCAGGCGCTTCATGGCTGGGCCTTCTGTGCGCGCGTGTCGACATGGGCAATCACCGACATGCCGGGGCGCAGGCGCGCGGCCAGCGGCTGGTCGGCATCGATGGCGATCTTCACCGGCAGGCGCTGCACGACCTTGGTGAAATTGCCGGTCGCGTTGTCGGCCTTGAGCACGCTGAATTCCGAGCCCGTGGCCGGCGCGATCTCCAGTACCTTGCCGGTCAGCGTTGCGCCGTTGAGCCCGTCGACGGTGAAGCGCGCGGGCTGGCCTATGCGCACCTGGGCGGTCTGGGTTTCCTTGAAGTTGGCGATCACCCAGAGCTGGGGCGGCACCACATACAGCAGCTGGCTGCCCGCGGCGACGTACTGGCCCTGGCGCACCGAAACTTCGCTGGCCTGGCCGTCGCTGGGCGCGCGCACCGTGGTGTTGTCGAGGTTGATCTGCGCCTGGCGCACCTGGGCCTGGGCCATCTGCACCGCGGCTTCGAGGGCATCGCGGTTGACGGTCGTCGCCTTGATGCTCTGCTGGCCGATGGCGATGTCGCCCTGGGCCTTGGCGACATTGGCCGCGGCCAGGCGCGCCGTGGCGCGCACCTTGTCGCGCTCGTTGAGCGATACCGAGCCGCGCGCGGCCAGCTCCTCGACGCGCTGCAGCTCGGCGCGCGCGCGTTCGGCCTCGGCCTGGGCCGCGGCCAGCGTCGCCTGGCGCACCTGCAGGCCGGCCTGGTTCTGCGACTGGGTCTGGGCCGAGTTGGCGAGCTGGGCGCGTGCGTTCGCGAGCTGGGCCTGGGCCTGGGCCAGCGCGGCTTCATAGCTGCGCGTGTCGATATGCACCAGGGGCTGGCCCACGCTCACATGTTCGTAGTCGTGCACCAGCACTTCGGTCACATAGCCGTTGACCTGGGGCGCGAGCACGGTCACCTGGCCGCGCACATAGGCGTTGTCGGTGGAGATGTCGCTGGTCTCGAACGGGCCTACGTTCCAGGCGCGCAGCACCAGCACGATGCCCACGGCGGCCAGCGCGGCCATCAGCAGCGCGCTGCGCAGGCTGGGGCGCTCTTTCTTGGGCGTGGGAGAAGGGCCGGCGGCGGCCGGGGCGGCAGGGGTAGCGGGGGTGGTGGTAGCGCTCATGGGTATTCGGTTGTTGTGGTGGAGCGAAAGGAGGCGGGGCGTCAGCCGGCGGCGGCGGGCCCGGGGCCGGCGCGGGCATTGGCGGGCATGGGGTCGGGCGCATCGTCGTCTTCGGAGTCGGGCGCGACAGCGGCATCGGTGCCCACTTCCGGCGTGGTCTCCGCGGTATGCCGCGCGTTGCGCACGGCTTCGAGGCGGCTGGCGCGGCGCGCGCGCCCGGCCTCGAACAGCGACCAGGCCAGATATGCCAGCGCGACCAGCGCGACGACGCGAAACACATCGTTGAAGGCGCGCACCTGGGCTTCGCGCCGCACGACCTGGCCCAGCTGGGCCGTGGCCTGGGCGGCGCGCAGCGCGGGGTCGGTGATCTGGCTGGCCAGCGCCTGCTGCTGCAGCTGCAGGCGCTGGGCGACCTGGGGCTCGGCCGGGTTGATCTGCTGCGACAGCGCGACCGAATAGGCCTGGGCGCGGTGGATCTGGTAGGTGCCCAGCAGCGCCGAGCCCGCGAGCCCGCCCAGCGACTGGGTGATGGAAATCGTCAGGATGGCGGTGAGCATGTGGTTGGGGCCGTTCTTGAGGCCTTGCACCATGCCCAGCAGCATCAGCGGGCCCATGAAAATGCCCGAGCCCATGGCCAGCAGGAACTGGCTCACGAAAAAGTCCGCGGGCCGGTCCAGGCTGGTGCGGCCGAAGTCCATCCAGGTCGCGGCGCCCAGCAGCACCAGCGCCGCCAGCAGCTGCGGGCCCACGCGTTCCAGGCCGAAAGTCAGCGCCGACAGCAGCATGCCCAGCACGGTGCCCACCAGGATCACGCCGAACAGCGGCTGCATCTGGTCGGGCGCCATGCCCAGCGTGCGCAGCATGCCGACCACGCCGTAGCTTTGCTCGGTGGTCAGGAAACGCAGCACGATGGCGCCGATCACGAAGCGTATCGTCGCGCCCTGGGTGAACCAGCGCGTGTGCAGCAGCGGGTTGCGCCGGTGGTGCTCGAGGTACAGGCCGGTGAGCAGCAGCAGCATCGAGGCAATCAGCATCCACGCCAGTTCAGGCGCGTCGAACCACCAGCGCGTCGTGCCCTGCACCAGCACCGCGACCAGCAGGCCCACGCCGGGCACCAGCAGCGCGATGCTCAGGAAGTCGCGTTTCTCGAACGCCTGGAACTGCACGCCCGCGGGCAGCTTGAGCAGCACCACGGCGGCAAACGACATCAGCGCCAGGCCGGCTTCGAACCAGTAGAGGTTGTGCCACTGGCCGTGGTCCAGCAGGCTGGGCGACAGCAGCCAGGCCAGCGGCGTGGCGAGCTGGCTGATGCCCACGCCCAGCACCAGCATCTTGAGCACATGCACGCGCGGCATGGCCTGCAGCATGTAGAGCGTGGCCAGCGAGGTGCAGGCCGCGGCGGCCAGGCCGCTGGCGCCGCGCAGCCACAGCAGGCTTTGCGCGCTGCCCAGCACCAGATGCAGCACGCACAGCAGCGCATACAGGCCCAGGCTGATCTCGGTGAACAGCCGCATGCCGTACTGCTGGCGGAACTTGTAGACCAGCAGGTTGGCGGTGACGCTGAACGTGACATAGGCGCCCGTGAGCCAGGCGGCTTCGCTGGGCGTCATGCCCATCTGGCCCTGGATGGTGGGCAGGTTGACGCTGAACAGCGCATTGCCCAGGCCGCCGGTCAGGCCGACCAGGATGGCGACCAGCGCATAGCACACGCGCTCCCAGGGAGCGTGCGACAGCATGGCCGGCGAGCCGGGCAGGGCCGGCTTCTCGTGCTCCTCCCAATCGGGCGGGCGGCGCAGGTAGACGGTTTCGGTCATGCGGCGGCGTCGGGCTGCAGGCCGCGGCGGATGATTCCCATGGCCTGGCGTGCCAGGCGCCGGCGCTCGGCGTCGCTGCTGCCGCGCAGCGCCGCGCCCAGCATGCCGATCAGCAGCGACAGGTCGCGCGCCTGCACGTCGGCGCGCACCAGGCCCTGCGCCTGGGCGCGTTCCAGCGCCGGCGCAAACGCATCCCAGGCGCGCTGGCGCACGGCCTTGAAGCGCGGGTCGTTGAGGCTGGCGCTGCGCCAGTAATCTGACAGGGTGGGCGAACTCACTATGCGTTCGGACAGGTAGGCCATCAGTTCGAAGAACGCATCGGCACTGTCTTCAAGCTTGAGCGCCTGGTCGTGCAGGCGCTGGGTCGAGCGCTCGAGCAGGCCCAGCAGGATGGCATCGCGGTCGGGAAACTGCCGGTACAGCGTGGCGCGGCCCACGCCCGCGTGCTCGACCACGAGTTCCAGCGGTGCGTTGACGCCATGCACGGTGAACACGGCATCGGCCGCGTCAAGCAGCTGCGCACGGCGCAGCGCCGCGTCGGGGCGTTTGGCAATCGGGGAGTTCATGGCTGCAATTATCGGACAATTTTGTCCGTTATTTGGGCGGCGCGATGAATGGCCCTGTGCGGCTGCGGCATTTGCGCCCGGCGCGCGCGGCCGGCGGGCTTCAGTTGCGCTGGTCGCGCTCGCGCTGCATGCCGCGGCCTATGGTCGCGGCCAGCATGCCCATTTCCTGGGCCAGGACCTCGAGGATGTCGTCCAGCGCTACCAGGCCGATCAGCACCTGCTGCGCCGTGACCACGGGAATGCGGCGCACGCCGTGGGCGCGCATGCTGCGCAGCACATCGATCAGCGAGGCGTCCTCGGCCGCGGTCACGGGCTTGGCGGTCATGACTTCGCCCACCGTGAGGCTGTCGGGGGCCAGCTCGGGTGCCACCACGGAAATCACGATGTCGCGGTCGGTGAGCACGCCGGCAACGGTGCGCAGGCCCTGGGTGTCATCGACCACGACCAGCGCGCCCACATGGTGTTCGCGCATCAGCCGGGCCGCGGTGACGAGATCGGTATGGCGATAGGCAATGGCGACTTCGCGCGTGCAGATTTCGCCGGCGGTCAAACGTTCGCTCATGGCAGTCTCCCGAAAGGAAAGCGATGTCGGCGCCCGCTGCCGAGTGCCGATGCCTGCTGAAGATGATGGCTCCAACAGGGCGGCGGGTCAATGCGCGCCGCGCGCGCGCGCCCTGCATGCGCTCCTGTCCTACCCGAAGCGCGCGCCTGCATGGCTAGGCTGGAGCCAGGGTCGGTTCCCTGGCAGGCAAGCCGCCGCCGGGAGCGACGTTCTTGCTGCTTTTCCGGGAAGGTCCGCGCCCATGTTGCTTTCCGTTGCTCCCGCCCATGCCGAGGCACCTCCATCCATGTCCACGCTGCCCGATAGTCCGGCGCCAGACCCCGGGCGCCAGGCGCTGGAACGCGGGCTGCTGCAAACGCCGGCGCACATCTCCGCCAAGTATTTCTACGACCAGCGCGGCTGCGAGCTTTTCGAGGACATCACGCGCCTGCCCGAGTACTACCCGACACGCACCGAAAAAGCGCTGCTGCAGGCGCGCGGCGGCGACATCGCGCGCAGCGTCGGGCCCTGCACCAGCCTGATCGAGCTGGGCGCGGGCAATTGCGAGAAAGTGCGGCTGCTGCTGGCGGCACTCCAGCCGCAGTGCTTTGTCGGCGTCGACATCGCGGGGCCGTTCGTGCAGGCTGCGGTCGACGGCGTGGCGCGCGAATTTCCCGGCCTGCAGGTCTGCGCGGTAGAAGCCGACATCACCGCGCCCGTGACGCTGCCGGCGCACATCGGCGAGCGGGGCCGGCTGGTGTTCTACCCGGGCTCATCGATAGGCAATTTTGATCCCGACCAGTCAATGACGCTGCTGCGCCAGATGCGCGCGCTGGCAGGCGAGGGCGGCGGCCTGCTGATAGGTATAGACCTGCCCAAGGATCTGCAGGTGCTTGAAGCCGCGTACAACGACGCGGCCGGCGTTACCGCCGAATTCAACCGCAACGCGCTGGCGCATGTGAACCAATGCCTGGGCAGCGACTTCGATGCCGCGCAATGGGAACATGTGGCGTTCTTCAATGCCGCGCATTCGCGCATTGAAATGCACCTGCAGGCGCGCGCCGAGCAGCAGGTGCGCTGGCCCGGCGGCGCGCGCGCGTTTGCGCAAGGCGAGCGCATCCATACCGAGAACAGCTACAAGTACCCGCTGCCGCTGTTCCTGCAGATGCTGACCCAGGCCGGCTTCAAGGCCTGCAAGGCCTGGACCGATTCACGCGACTGGTTTGCCGTCATCCATGCAAAGACTTGACCCTCCCCTAAGGCGCTTTCGCTCCTTCCCCCCAGGGGGGCGGCACCTTCGCTGCGGGGCAGGCCTGGCTCGGTGCCCCTGGCCCCGGACATGCCAAGTCTTGCGCAGCGTAATCAATGACCGGGAGGTGCATGATGTCGGCCCCTGGCAATGATTTGGCGGTTGCCTATGTCCGCGTGCGCCAGGCTAGCCTGGCGCTGGCCGCGCCGCTGTCGGCCGAAGACTGCTGCGTGCAGTCCATGCCCGATGCCAGCCCGGTCAAATGGCATCTGGCCCATACCACCTGGTTTTTCGAGACCTTTGTGCTTGAGCCGCATGAGCCGGGCTTTGCACCGTTTCACCCGGCGTTTCGCGTGCTGTTCAACTCCTACTACCAGGGCGTGGGCGCGCGCCATCCGCGCGCCCAGCGCGGGCTGATCACGCGCCCGGGGCTGCAGCAGGTGCTGGACTATCGCGCCCAGGTCGATGCGCGCATGCAGGCGCTGCTGGCCGGCGAACGCGCCGCGTCGCTGGCGGCGCTGATCGCGCTGGGACTGCAGCATGAGCAGCAGCACCAGGAGCTGCTGCTGACCGACATCAAGCACCTGCTGTCGTGCAATCCGCTGGCGCCCGCCTATGCGGACGCTGAAAACCCGCGGGTGTCGGTGCAGCCGGCTGCGCTGCGCTGGCTGCCGCAGGACGCCGGCCTGCAACAGATCGGCCATGCGGGCCAGGGCTTTGCTTTTGACAACGAGGCGCCGCGCCACAGCGTCTATCTGAACGCGTTTGCGCTGGCCTCGCGCCCGGTCAGCAATGCCGAATACCAGGCGTTTGTCGACGGCGGCGGCTATGCCGAGCCCGGCCATTGGCTGTCGGAGGGCTGGGACTGGCTGCAGGCCCAGCGGCGCACGGCGCCCCTGTATTGGCAGCGCCAGGACGCTGGCGGCTGGGCCGAATTCACGCTGCATGGCCTGCGGCCGCTCGAGCCGGCGCAGCCCGTCGTGCATCTGAGCTATTACGAGGCCGACGCCTATGCGCGCTGGGCGGGCGCGCGCCTGCCGACCGAAGCCGAATGGGAATGCGCGGCGCCGCAGCAGGCCAAGCCGGCATCGACAGCGCAGCGCCTGCACCCCGCGGCGCAGGCCGCGCCCGGCGAAGTCTGGGAATGGACCCAGTCGAGCTATGCGCCTTACCCGGGTTTTCGCCCCGCCGCAGGCGCGGTCGGCGAGTACAACGGCAAGTTCATGGTCAACCAGTACGTGCTGCGCGGCGGCTCCTGCGCCTCGCCGCCCGGACATGTGCGGCCCACCTACCGCAACTTCTTTCCGGCCGGCGCCTGCTGGCAGTTCACCGGTCTGCGCCTGGCGCGCGACCTCTGAAACGCGCTACACCGCCAATTGCGCAAACACCGTTTCCTCGGGTGCATGCCGCTGCGCCAGCGGTGATTGCGCCATGATTCTTTGCCCGTCCGGCAGCTGCAGGCTGTAGATCAGGTGGCTGCCGCGGAACTTGCATTCGAGCACCGTCGCGGCAATTCCGCTGGCCCCCAGCCGCAGGTGCTCGGGGCGCAGCAGCACCTGCACTTCATTGCCCAGCGCATAGTTCGGCTGCGCGGCGGGCAGGCTGCCCAGCACGGTGTTCCAGCCGCCGGCGGAATCGGCAAAGCGCGCGGCCAGCGCCAGCAGCATCGCGGCCAGACTGCCCTTGAGAATGCCCAGCGACTCGATGCCAATACTTCCAGGGCGGGGCATCGATTGCCGGCACCACGCCGCCGGGCCGCACGCTGTGGCTCACGGCCAATGTGAAATTCTGAGCGCGCGCGCCACCATGCCAAGCCAGCCGGGTGCGCACCGGCTGGCTTTTTTATTTGCTATACCACCAACTGGGCATGTGTTTATCCACAGTTTTGGGCATTTATTTTGTGCCTTCTTATCCCCGGGGCGTGTGGACGGAGCTGTGGAAAACTCTCCTGTGAACCCGGCAAAGCCGCGCCAGCATTGGCTTGTGACGCAGTGCTTAAAAAAAAGGCAGCTCGGAAAAAGGCGGCTCGCGGCCAGCCTGGCCGGGCTGCATTACGATCGGGCTACAGCCGCGTTTCGCGGTCAGGTAACCTGAGAAAGTTCATGGAATTGCTGATGGATGACGAGGCCGGCATGCGCGCCGCGCTGGCCCAGGCGCAGGCCGCGGCCCAGGCCGGCGAAGTGCCCGTGGGCGCGGTCGTGGTCAAGAACGGCGTGGTGGTCGGCCGCGGCCGCAACGCGCCCGTGGCCTTGCACGACCCCACGGCCCATGCCGAAATCCAGGCGCTGCGCGACGCCGCGCAGCAGCTGGGCAACTACCGCCTCGACGGCTGCACGCTGTATGTGACGCTCGAGCCCTGCGCGATGTGCAGCGGCGCGGCCCTGCATGCGCGCGTGGCGCGCGTGGTCTATGGCGCGGCCGAACCCAAGACCGGCGCCGCGGGCTCGGTGCTCGACCTTTTCGCCGAGCCGCGCCTGAACCACCACACGCAGATCGTGCGCGGCGTGCTGGCGCAGGAATGCAGCGCGCTGCTGTCGCAGTTCTTCCAGCAGCGCCGCCGCCAGAACCAGGCCGCGGCGCGTGCGGCCCACCCGCTGCGCGACGACGCACTGCGCACGCCCGACGCGGCGTTTGCGCACCTGACCGACTACCCCTGGGCGCCGCGCCACGCGAGCGACTGGCCCAGCCTGCAGGGGCTGCGCCTGCATTACCTCGATGAAGGCCCGCGCGACGCGCCGCTGACCTGGCTGTGCCTGCACGGCGCGCCCGACTGGAGCTATCTGTACCGCCACATGGCGCCGGTGTTCCTCGCCGCGGGCCACCGCGTGGTCGCGCCCGACCTGATCGGTTTCGGCAAGAGCGACAAGCCCAAGAAGCCCGGCTTTCACACGCTGGACGCGCATCTGCGCATCCTGCAGGATTTGCTGGAGCAGGCCGATCTGCAGCGCTGCGTGCTGGTGGTGCAGCGCAGCGCCGCCGCGCTGGCCGCGCCGCTGGCAATGGCCGCGCGCGAACGTTTCGCGGGCCTGCTGCTGCTCGATAGCGCGCTGGGCGCCGACCCCGCGGACAGCGCGGCGCTGAACGCGCCCTTTGCCGATCGCGGCCATCGCGCGGCGCTGCAGGCGTTCGCGGCCATGGGCTGCGCGCAGGATCAGGCGCCAGCCGAAGAAATGTTGCTGCGCGGCCTGCGCAGCAACCGGGGCACCGCACACAGCGCCGACATGGCCTTGCAGGCTGTGGAATACTTCAGCCCATTTTAGAGCGGCTTCATTCGAAGCCGCCCCAGGGGGCGTCCCCTGGCCCCTGTCTTAACGGAGCAGGCTGCAGCGGCAGCCTGAATGCCTTGTCTTCGAAGTCCACCGAACATCACCATTCTCATTCCCACGACCACCACGAGCATGACGCCGATGGCGCCTGCTGCGGTCATGTCTCCGGCCCGCGCCGCATCTACGTCTATTCGCCGTCGAGCGCAGTCAACGACAAGCCCGCGTTCAAGCGCGGCATCGCGCGCCTGCGCGCGCTGGGCCATGACGTCGAAATCGATGCCGACGCGCTGTCGCGCTCCACGCGCTTCGCGGGCGACGACGCCACGCGCCTGGCCGCCATCCACCGCGCGGCTGCCAGCGGCGCCGACGTGGCGCTGATTTCGCGCGGCGGCTACGGCCTGGGCCGGCTGCTGCCGCAGATCGACTACGCGGCCGTGGCCAGGGCCGTCGAGGGCGGCACCAAGTTTGTCGGCCTGAGCGACTTCACGGCATTCCAGAGCGCGCTGCTGGCGCGCGTCGGCGCCGTGAGCTGGGCCGGGCCTTCGCTGGGCGCCGATTTCGGCGCGGCCGAAGAACCCGACGACATCATGCTTGACTGCTTCGACGACCTGCTTGCCGGGCGCGGCGAGGGCAGCGGCTGGCGCATGAACAAGGAAGCGCCGCGCGCCGATGGTTCGCCGGCCGTGCCCGATATCTACCTGCAGGATGCAACCCTGTGGGGCGGCAATCTGGCAATGCTGGCCTCGCTGGTCGGCACGCCTTTTCTGGCCGATGTCCCCGGCGGCATCCTGTTCCTCGAAGACGTCAGCGAGCATCCCTACCGTGTCGAACGCATGCTGAGCCAATTGCTCTACGCGGGCGTGCTGGCCAAGCAGCGCGCCGTGGTGCTGGGCCAGTTCACCAACTACAAGCTGGCGCCGCACGACAAGGGCTACAAGCTGCAAAGCGTGGTCGACTGGCTGCGCACGCAGATCAACGCGCCGGTGCTGACCAACCTGCCTTTCGGCCATGTCGAGACCAAGGTGCTGCTGCCCGTGGGCGCCAAGGTTTCGCTGTCCGTCGAAGGGCGTGACGCGTTGATCTACTGGGGTCATACCCACTGAAAGCGGCTGGCAGTCAGGCATCCGGCTGTCCCACGCGCCACGTAGTTTTTGTCCGTCAGACCGGCGGCGGTGCAGACTCTATCTTCATGCCTTCCTACCACTTTCAGGAGAGCAAGATGGACGACAAGGAAAAGACAGCTACCGGCGCGGGCGCCGTGCTCGGTGGCGTGGCCGGTGGTGTCGCAGGTGGTGCAGCCGCAGGCGCTGCCATTGGTGGAATGACAGGCCCCGTCGGCGCTGCCGTCGGTGCGCTGGCCGGTGCCGCTGTCGGTGCGCTGGCCGGCAAGGGGGTGGCGAATGCCGACCCGGTGGAAGAAGACACCTACTGGCGCGACAACTATGCGTCCCGTCCCTATGTCAGCGGTGCCAGCTATGACGAGTTCGGCCCGGCCTACCGCTATGGGGTGGATTCCTATTCCAAGTACCAGGGCCGTTCATTTGACGAAGTCGACGCCGACCTGAGCCGGGACTGGGGCAGCACCCGCGGCAAGTCCTCGCTGGACTGGGAGCGTGCGCGCCCCGCCGCGCGCGATGCCTGGCAACGCCTGAGCGACCGCGTGGAACGCGCCGTTCCCGGCGACTCGGACCGCGACGGCCTCTGAGCCGCAGCGCTTAGCGCCCCGCTTCCTGCCCACAGGGCCGCTACTCGAGGTAGCGGCCCTGTTCCTTTTTGCGCGCGCGCATGCCCTTGCGCAGGAACAGGTGGCTGCCGCCTTGCACCGCCAGCGGCTGGCGCGTGTCGCCCGCAAGATGCGCGTCCACGCGCGCCTCGAGGTTGTCCAGCAGCGACTGCAGCGCCGCGCGCTCGGATTCGGGCAGTCCGGGGTGCTGCTGCAAAAAGCCTTGCAGAAAGCTGCGCGCATCATCGAGCAGCACGGCGCGCGTGGGCGCCAGCGAGTGGTAGCTGGCGTCATGCAGGCCCGGCGTTTCCGTGCCCAGCAAATAGCAGCCGATGTAGTCGCCGCGGGTTTCACCGACCTCGGGGTCGCGGCTGAGTTTTTTGAACAGATCGAAGGGCCACATACAGCGTGCGAAGTAGAAACAGGGGCCGCGCCGGTGCGCGGAAAACCTCTGATTGTGGCAGGCTGGGGTAAGCCCGCGCTGCGGCTTGCGCGTACAGCAGTTACAAGAGCGGGGGCAGGGCACACAACAACCGGAGAAAACAATGGAGCGAGGCCGCAGGGCAGCAGGCGTGGTGAAGTGGGGCGCGGTGGCGCTGGTCGGACTGACGCTGCTGGGCGGCATGGCGCTCGCGGTCTATGCGCTGCGCACCCAGGCACCGCTGGACGGAAGGCTGGCCGTCGCCGGGCTGGCGCAGCCGGTGCAGGTGCGCCGCGACGCGGCCGATGTCACGCACATCGCGGCCGAGTCACCGCAGGACCTGTGGCGCGCGCTGGGCCTTGTGCATGCGCAGGAGCGCAGCTGGCAGCTTGAATTCAATCGCCGCGTGATGCATGGCACGCTGTCCGAAGTGCTGGGCCCGGCGACGCTGGAAACCGACAAGCTGATGCGCGCGCTCGACATCCGCGGCGCCGCGCAGCGCCAGTACGCAGGCCTGCCGCTGGCTGCGCGTGAAGCCTTGCAGGCCTACAGCGAAGGCATTGCCGCCTTCCATGCGGGCCGTACCCAGGCGCTGACGCCCGAATTCCTGCTGCTGGGCGTGACGCCGGGGCGCGAGGGCGGGCGCGACGGCGCGCCCTGGGCGCCCGAAGACAGCGTGGGCTGGGCGCTGATGCTGGCGCTGGACCTGGGCGGCAACTGGGGCAACGAGTTCGCGCGCCTGTCGCTGCTGCGCGGCCTGGACACCGAACGCCTGTGGCAGCTGATGCCGCCATATCCCGGGGAGGCACCGGCCACGGCCGTGGACCTGGCGGCGCTGTACCGCGGACTGGGCGTGTACGCCACGCAGCAGGCGCCGCCAGCGCCCGTGACCGCCGGTCTGAACGGACTGGCCGGCGCCATCGATCAGGCGCGCGCCGACTGGGCCCGGGCGCTGGCGCAGGAGGCCGGCAGCAACGACGGCAAGGGCAGCAACAACTGGGTGCTGGCGGGCACGCGCAGCACCAGCGGCAAGCCGCTGCTGGCCAACGACCCGCACCTGGGCCTGAGCGCACCCGCCATCTGGTACTACGCCCACCTGCAGGCCCCGGCCGGGCAATCGAGCGATGGCGCGGCCATCGGGGCGATCGACACCATAGGCGCGACGCTGCCGGGCCTGCCGTTCGTGGTGCTGGGCCGCACGGCGCGCGTCGCCTGGGGCTTCACCAATACCAGCCCCGATGTGCAGGACCTGTACCTTGAACAGATAGATGCACAGGATGCGACGCGCTACCGCACGCCCGCCGGCTGGGAGCCGTTCAGCGTGCGCGAGGAAGTCATCCGCATCAAGGGCCGGGCCGATCTGCAGCTGCAGCTGCGCGCCACGCGCCATGGCCCGGTGCTCAGCGATGTGCAGGCCAGCCATGGCCAGCTGCTGGACCTGTCGAAGTATGTGCTGGCGCTGCGCTGGAGCGCGCTGGACGCCGACAACCACACGGTGCTCGCAGGCCTGCAGGCCAACCAGGCGCAGTCCGTGGCCGAACTGCAGCAGGCGTTTGCCCATTACCACTCGCCGATGCAGAGCATCGTCATGGCCGATGTCGACGGCGCGATCGCTTTCAAGGCCGCGGGCAAGGTGCCGGTGCGCCACGCCGACAACGACTTGCGCGGCGTCGCGCCCGCCCCCGGCTGGCTGGCGCGCTACGACTGGCAGGGCTGGCTGAGCGACGCGCAGACGCCGCAGGACGACGGCGCGCAGCGCGGCTGGATAGCGACCGCCAACCAGCGCATCACCGGCCCGGACTACGCGCATTTCCTGACCCAGGACTGGCATCTGCCTTATCGCTATGACCGCATTGCGCAAATGCTGGAGGCGCGGCCGCTGCACGATCTCGACAGCCTCGCGGCGATACAGAACGATGTCACTTCGCTGGCCACGCAGCGCCTGCTGCCCGCGCTGCGCGGCGCGGCCGCCCAGGCCAGCCATCCGCTGGCCGCGCAAACCGCCGAGCTGCTGCGGACATTCGACGGCCGCATGGATGCGCAGCACAGCGCGCCGCTGGTGTTCGCGGCCTGGGCCGACGAACTCGCGCGCGGCCTGATCGTGCCGCGCATAGGCAACGCGCGCTTTGCCGCAACCTATGGCAAGCGCGATTTCCGCGCGGCGCTCGAAGGGATTCTGGCGCGCGACGACGGCTGGTGGTGCGCGCCGCGCAGTTGCGCCGAGCAGTCGGCGCAGGCGCTCGAGCGCGCGCTGGAGCGGCTGCAGTCAGCTTACGGCTCGCGGCCCGCGCAATGGCGCTGGGGACGCGCCCATCCCGCCGTGAGCAGCCACCGGCCGCTGGGCAGCGTCGCCGCGCTGGCGCGCTTCTTCAACGTGCAGACGCCGTCGTCGGGCGACGGCTACACGGTCAATGTCGGCCAGTACAACGCGGGCGATGTCGCGGGCGGAGCTTTCGCCAACCGGCATGCGGCGTCGCTGCGCGGGCTCTACGATCTCGCCGACCTGGAGCAATCGCGCTTCATCTTCCAGACGGGGCAAAGCGGCAATGTGTTCTCGCCGCGCTATGCCGACATGCGCGGCGCCTGGGCCGCGGGACAGTACCGGCCGCTGCAGCGTACGCCCGCGCGCTGGACGCACCAGCTGGTGCTGGCGCCGCGCGCCAGCGACTGAGCCTCAGGGCGACAGCCAGGCATTGGCCTGCTCGATGTTCTGCCGCCTGTCCTGTCCCGCGAGGCTTTGCAGCCGCAGCTGGGCCAGCAGATACCGGTAGCGTCCCTGGGCCAGGTCGCGCAAGGCGGTGGTGTGCTGCTGCTCGGCCTGGAGCAGGTCCAGCGTGGTGCGGCTGCCCGCCTGCAGCGATTTCTGGTTCGACAGCAGCGCCTGCTGCGCCGAGCGCTCGGCCTGCTCCAGCGCGCGCACGCGCAGCACGCCTTCGGTCATGGCACGCAACTCCTGGTGCACGCGCACGCCCAGTTCGCGCCTGGCGCTTTCCAGCGCTTCGCGCGCGCGCTGCTCGCCGGCCAGCGCCTGGCGCACCTGCGAGTCGACCGCGCCGCCCGAATACAGCGGAATGCTCAGCTGCAGGCCCACCGACTTCTGGACATGGCGCGCGTTGACGTTGGACACGCTGTCGCTCTGGCTGCGCGACCACTGGGCCACGGCGTCCAGCGTGGGCCGGTGGCCGGCCTGGGCCTTTTGCACTTCCAGGCGCGCGGCTTCGCCCTGGGCGCGCAGCGCCTGCAGTTCGGGGCTCGCGGCTTCGGCGCGCGCGATCCAGTCGTCCAGGCCCAGGGGCTGGGGCGTCCGTGGCACGAAGCGCGGCACGTCGAGACCGGCCAGCGTTTCGGCGTTCTGTCCGGTCAGCACTTCGAGGCGGCGCTGGGTGAATTCGACGTTCTGCGCGACTTCGAGCTCCTGGGCCAGCGTCAGGTCCAGCCTGGCCTGGACATCATCGATGTCGGTGCGCGATCCCGTGCCGGCGGCAAAGCTCTTGCGCGCCGCGTCGAGCTGCAAGGCATTGCTGGCCTTCTGCACCTGCAGCAGCGCGACCTGATCGCGCGCCAGCAGCGCATCGAAGTAGGCTTCGCCGACGCGCACCACCAGCGCCTGTTCGTCGCGCTCCAGCGAAGCGTCGGCTTCATCGACCTGGGCGCGTGCCTGCCCGACCTGGGCGCCAAGGTAAGGGCGGTACAGCGGCTGGCGCAGGCTCAGCGTCTGGTTGCCGCTGTAGTAGTCGTTGCTCGCGCGCCGCGGCTGGCCGAACACATCGAAGCTCTTGCTTTCCAGGTCGTTGTAGTTGCGCGTGGCGTTGAGCGCGACCTGCGGGCGGCGCTGGGCCAGGGCCTGGGGCAGGCGTTCACGCGCCGCGTCGGTGCCGGCGCGCGCCGCGCGTATCGTCGCGTCATGGGCGAACGCGGCGTCGTAGGCCTGGCGCAGATCCAGTGCCTGGGCGGGCATGGCCAGGCCGCTGGCCAGCAGCGCGCAGAACTGCAGGCGCCGCAGTGTCACAGTGGAAAAAGCCATGGCGTCACTCTTCGGTCAGCGAGGCCGCGATGCGCTTGGTCAACGGGTGCAGCAGATAGGTCAACAGGCTGCGTTCGCCGGTCTTGAACACCACTTCGACCGGCATGCCCGGCTGCAGCTGGCGCTTGCCCAGACGCTGCAGGCCTTCGGCCGTGACTTCGATGCGCGCCAGGTAGTAGCTCATCATGGTCTGTGGGTCGGTCAGCAGGTCGGACGAAACCGACTGCACCTTGCCCGGCACCACCAGCTGCGGCGAGTGGGCGAACGTCGAGAAGCGCACATCGACCGGCAGCTCCGCCCGCACGCGATCGATCAGATGGGGGGCGACCTGGGTTTCGAGCAGCAGCGGGGCGTCGCCCGGAACGATGTCCATGAGCTTCTGGCCGGGCTGGATCACGCCGCCCACGGTCTGCGGCGCCAGGCCCACGACCTGGCCATCGGCCGGCGACCTGATTTCCAGGCGCGCGAGTTCATCGCTCAGGGCCTTGAACTTCTCCTGCTCGGCGAGCACTTCGCGGTCCACTTCGGCAAGCTGGGTCTGGACTTCCTTGCGCTGCTCCTGCTGGCGCGAGAACGCGCGCTGGCGCAGCTCGGCCATGCTGCGCTGGGCGCGCACCGTGTTGCCCTGCAGGTCCGCGATGGCGCTGCCCGAATCGGCCACCATGCGCTCGAGCTCGAGCTGGCGGTTGCGCGGCGCATAGCCTTCGCTGACCAGGCCGCGCAGGTTGCGCAGTTCCTCGCCCAGCGATTCCTGCTGGGCCTGGCGGTTGCCCAGCATGCGCGTGTAGGCCTGCTGCATGCCGCGCTGGCCTTCGATGCTTTCCTCTATCGACTGCAGATCCGAGCGCAGCAGATGCTTGCGCGTGGCGAACAGCTGCTCCTGCGTCTGCATGTGCTGGCGGATCAACGGATCGGCCGCGGCCGCATGCAGGTCTGCGTGAAACACCAGCTGTGCAGCGTCCGCATGTTCGGCCGTGAGCCGCGCCTGCATGGCGCGCAGGCCCAGGTAGCGCTGGCGCGCCGACTCGTGGTTGGCGCGGGCCGTGGCGGTGTCCAGCCGCATCAGCAGCTGGCCTTCGCGCACCTTGTCGCCTTCGCGCACCAGCACCTGGTTGACGATGCCGCCCGACAGGTGCTGCACGGTCTTGCGCTTGGTGTCTATCGCCACCATGCCGGCGCTGGGAACGCCTTCATCGAGCGGCGCGACCGCGGCCCAGAGCAGGAAGCCGCCGAAACCCAGCGCCAGGGTCCAGAGACCTATGCGCCCTATGCGGCGCGCGTCCTTGGCATTGGGGTCGACGGTGGCGAGGCCGGCAGCATCGGCAGCGATGGCCGAGGCGCCAAGGGGAGTGGAAAGAGAGGGGGTCATGGAAAGACTCGTTGAATTTGGCATGGAGGGGCGGGCGCGTCAGAGCGCCAGCAGTCGCGGTGAGGGGGCGCTGGCCGCGGGAGCGGCGCGCATCGAGGCAAGCACCGCATCGCGTGCGCCATCGCGCTCGATCCGGCCCTGGCGCAGCAGCACCACACGATCGGCGGCCGCGAGAATGCCCTGGCGGTGGGTGACGATCACCACGGTGCAGCCCTGGGTGCGCAGCTCCTGCAGCACATGCACCAGCGCGGCTTCGCCGGCGTCATCGAGGTTGGCGTTGGGCTCGTCTAGCACCACCAGCCGCGGCCTGCCATAGATGGCGCGCGCCAGCGCGATGCGCTGGCGCTGCCCGCCTGAGAGCAGTCCGCCGGCTTCACCGATGGGCGTGTCGTAGCCCTTGGGAAAGCGCAGAACCATCTCGTGCAGTCCGGCGCTGCGCGTGGCGGCAATCACCTTGTCGGGAACGATCTCGCCGAAGCGCGCGATGTTCTCGGCTATCGTTCCTTCGAACAGCTCGATGTCCTGCGGCAGGTAGCCCAGATGGGGGCCGAGCTCGCAGCGGTCCCAGCCGGCCAGCGGCCGGTCGTCGAGCAGCACTTCGCCGTGCAATTGGGGCCATACGCCGATGATGCAGCGCGCCAGCGTCGACTTGCCCGAGCCCGAAGGGCCGAGGATGGCCGTGACCGAACCCGGCTGCAGCGACAGGCTCACGCCTTGCAGGATGGGCGTTTCGCGCCCCTGCGCCTGGGCCACGACATCGCGCAGCACCAGCGCGCCGCCGGGCGTGGCGCGCTGCAGGCGCGGGTCGCGCGCGGGATTGTCCTGCAGCAGGCTTTCAAGGCGGGCAAAGGCGGCGCGCGCGCTGATGAAGACACGCCAGGTGCCGGCCAGCTGGTCTATGGGCGCGAGGGTGCGCGTCATCAGCACGTTGGCGGCGATCATCTCGCCCGGCGACAGCTGGTTGTTGATGACCAGCAGCGCGCCCGCGCCCAGGCCCAGCGACTGCTGGGCGTAGCGTATGAACTTGCTCCAGGCGGTGATGCGGTGGGTCAGCGACTGGGCCTTGCCCTGCAATTGCAGCGCGTGGCGGTAGCGCTGCGCCCAATGCGGCAGCAGGTGGTGGACCATGCCCATGGGTTCGAGCACTTCGACATTGCGCAGCTTGCCCTGCAGGTAGCTGCGGGCCTCGGCGGAAGCCTCGCTGGCCGCCTGCGCGGGTGCCACCGACTTGCGGTGACCGAACCAGACCAGCGCGGCCTGGGCCAGCGCAAAGCACAGCGCGATGCCCGCCAGCGCAGGATGGAGCAGGAACAGCACGCCCAGATAGATCGGTGTCCAGGGTGCGTCGAACAGCGCGAAGATGCCGTTGCCGGTGAGGAACTGGCGCACCTGCAGCAGGTCGCTGAATGCGCGCTTGGCGGCCTCGCCCTGGCGGCTGAGCCGGGCCTCGAAACTGGCTTCGAAGATGCGCGCGCCCAGCAGGTTGTCGAGCCGCATGCCGCTGCGCACCAGCACCTTGGAGCGCATCCATTCGGAAAACGCCATCACGATGAACAGAAACAGCGTGATCAGCGACATCATCAGCAGCGTCAGTTCGTTCTGGCTCGCCATGACGCGGTCGAAGACCTGCAGCATGTACATCGTCGGCGACAGCAGCAGCAGGTTGGCGAGCATGCTGAACAGGCCGACCATCGCGAATTCGCGGCGAAACGACCACAGTGCCTGCGTCAGTTCGCTGCGCTGGAAGAAAGCGGGGGATTTCATGAGGGAAATTCCTGGAGATGGGAGGGAGCGTCGCGGCATCAGGCGGGCGTGGCCTGCACGCCTGCGGACGCAGGCTGGGCGGGCACCGGGCGTGCGGCCTGGGCCAGCGCGGCCAGCACTTCGGCGCGCGGGCCGAACGCCTGCTGGCGGCCATCGCGCAGCACCAGCAGCTTGTTGGCGAGCTGCAGTGCGCTGCCCAGATGGGTGATGACCACGAAGGTCGTGCCCTGCGTGCTCGCCTGCCGGATGGCCTGGGCCAGCGCGGCCGTGCCTTCTTCGTCCAGGCTGGAGTTGGGCTCGTCGAGCACCACCAGCACCGGCTGGCCGTAGAGCGCTCGCGCCAGTCCCAGGCGCTGGCGCTGCCCGCCCGAAAGCCGCGCGCCGCCATCGCCGATGGGGCTGTCGTAGCCGTGCGGCAGACCCAGGATGAACTCGTGCATTCCCACGGCGCGCGCCGCCGCCTCGACCTGGGCCGGCTGCACCGGGCCGAAGCGTGCGATGTTCTCGGCCACCGTGCCTTCGAACAGTTCCACCCCCTGGGGCAGGTAGCCCAGATGAGGGCCGAGTTCCTGCTTGTTCCAGCTGTGGATGTCGGCGTCGTCGAGCCGCACCTTGCCGCTTTGCGCCGGCCACAGTCCCACGAGCATGCGCGCCAGCGTGGTCTTGCCGCTGGCCGATGGACCGATCACGGCCAGCACGTCGCCCGGGTTCAGCGCGAAGGCAATGGCGCGCAGGATAGGCGGCTGGCCGCCACCGGGCGCGCCCGCCACCAGCTGCTCGACCTGCAGCCGCCCACGCGGCGCGGGCAGAGGCATGCTCTGGGCGCGCTGGGGCACGGCCTGCAGCAACTGCTGCAGCCGGCTCCAGGCGTCACGCACGTTGACCACGGTCTGCCACTGCGCCACGGCCTGCACCAGCGGGGCAAGCATGCGCCCGCCGAGGATGGACGCGATCATCATCATGCCGCCACCGCCGTTGAGCTGGTTGTGCAGCAACAGCCAGCAGCCCAGGCCCAGCAGCAGCGAGCCCAGCGTGTTCTGCAGCAGCTTGCCCAGCGCCTGGAAGCCGCCGGCGCTTTCGGAGGCCTGGGCCTGCAGTGCGAGAAAACGGCGCTGCTTTTCCTGCCAGCGGCGCTGCAGGTTGCGCAGCATGCCCATGGCCTCGATGACTTCGACGTTGCGCAGGCTGGAGTCGGCGTACTGCTGCGCCGCGATCGAGGTACGGTTGGCTTCCATCAGCGGCGGCTTGGTGCGCCGTTCGTTGCACCACGCGACCGTGACCTGCAGCAGCGCAAACACCACGGCCGACCAGCCCAGCACCGGACTGATCATGAACAGCAGCACCATCATCAGCAGCGCTATCGGAGCTTCCATCAAGGCCAGCAGCGCGGGCGAGAACAGAAAATCGCAGACCAGGCGCAGGTCGTTGAGTGGCTGCATGCTGCCGGAGCCGCGTTGCAGCCGGGCGCTGAAGATCGCGTTGAAGATGCGCTCGCGCAACTGGCTATCGAGCGCGACGCTGGCGCTGCGCATGATTTCGCTGCGCGCCCACTCGAGCACTTCCATCAGCACATAGGCGCCGAGCACGGCGATGGTCAGCATCAGCAGCGTGAAGTGGCTGCGGCTGTTCACCACCCGGTCGTAGACCTCGAGCATGTATGCCGATGGAGCGAGCACCAGCAGCGCGGCCAGCAGGCTGAAGCCTGCGGCGCGCACGAAGTAGGGTCTGAGCGCGGCTAGGGCCGTGCGCAGTTCATCGGGTGAAGCAGTGGTTTTCATGGTCTTGTAGTCAGGTTTGCGGGCCCGGCACCGGGCCGGGCGGTGTCGTGCACCGGATTTGCCATTGCGCAACCCGCGCCCTGGGGCCGGAGAAGGGATGGCAAACAGAATGTCGACAGCATTCGCATACTATAGTTTTTGGCTATTAAATCAAGTAGGACAATAGTCAATATGATGTTGTGAACGAAAAATATCGTCTGCGCCGCCGCCTGACGCCGACCACTGAGCGCGGGCCTGACATGAGTGGTCACGGCCCTTGGGAAGTTCCTTGTGCGGGCAGGAGAAGGGGGCGCGGCTGGTGGCGCCCGGGCTGCGGCGCGCGCCGGTGCGGCTCAGGCCTGCGGCGCGAAACGCGTCGTCAGCGGCGCGTATTCGGGAGGATGGGCAAACCAGGGCTCGCTGTCGCGACCAATGCGCTCGGCCAGCTCGCGCAGTACGGGAAGGTATTTGTCCTCTATCGCCTGGGGGGCGACGGAGGCGTTGGGATAGACCATGTTGATGGCCGCTATCAACTGGCCCGCGCTCTTGACCGCCAGACCGATGGCGGAAAAATCCGGTTGGTCGCTCCACTCTCCGCGATTGATCGAGTAGCCGGCCTGGCGCGTCGCGCGCAGCATGCGGTCGATCTCCTTGCGCTGCCTGGCCCGCGCGCCGATTTCGTCCTGGCGCAGGCTCAGCAGCTGGAGGATGTTTTCCAGCTGCTCCTCGCTGCACGCGGCCAGATAGGCGCGGCCGACCGCGGTATCGAGCACCGGCAGCCGGGTGCCGATCATGGAATGGTGCTGCGAGAGCATGCTGAAGCGGTGGGTGCTTTCGCGTATCACCATGAATTCCGACTCCAGCGTGGCCAGGTCGCAAGGCCACATCAGTGGCTTGACATAGGCGCGCAGCAGCGGCGCCGCGACGCGCGCAATCCATTCCTCCTCGATGAAGCCTTCGCTGAGGCTGCGCACTTCAAATGTCAGGCAGTACTGGCCGTCCCTGTCCGTCGGGCGGACCAGACCGCACAGCCTCAGGGTCTCCAATATCCGCTTGACGGAAGGTCGGGGAATGCGCGTGATTCGACTGAGCTCGCTGGTCGTACAGATTCCCCCATGCGCCTGGTTCATGCAGCGCAGCAATTCAATGCCGCGCTGAAGGCTGCGAATTTCCTTGTAGGCCGCATTGGGAGGTTCTATGGGGTGGGGCATGGCTGCAGCTCTAGGCGTTTTCCCGGACGATTTTGTTCACCTGATGGACGCAATTTACGTCATATCCCTTTTTTCTGACAATCAGTCATCACCGATTTGAAATGTCGGTGAATCGGTCGATTACGGTGACGAAATCGAACCGCAAGCGGATAGGACGCAATGGGATTTGCACCCGGTGCATATCGCCTCACGGCGCGATCTGCATCCAGCAGTCGATAAATCCTCAAAGATTTGCATGTTATTTTGCCAGTACGCTGGTCAGGGCTGCAGAGATTGGGGGCATCAAGGAGACGCAATTTGTGAAGAGATCATGAAATTTGATTCTCCCGGGTCTGGTGGGGGAAGTAGTGAGTGCTATGTGTTGATGGTTTCGATCCATGTCGGGGCCATTTCTTGTGAAAGGTCATGTTGAGTAATTTTGTTTGCGATATCTCCGGTCAATCGTATGGCAACGAATGACAGTACTGAACAGTGAATTTTTATACTTAAAGGCAAGTAATGAACGTTAACAAGGTCTACACTTCGGCATCTTTGAATTCTGTGAACAGTGTTCTGAACAACTCGAATCGTGGTGGCGATGCAGGTCGCAATTACAAGGCATCCTATGATGTGGATGCCGCCGGAAAACAGATAACGCGCGATAACAAGTCGTGGAATGGTCCAGGCGTGCTCGGCAAGGATGCCGACTTGACCTATTCATTTCCCGAATGGCAATACAACCAATACAACGTGGGGCGCAATACCAAGCTCAGCGCGTTCACGCTCAAGCAGCAGGAACAGGCCGAGCTGTCGCTGCAGTCGTGGGCCGATCTCGCGAACATCACTTTCACCAAGGTCGCCCCGACGGAAAAGGCCAACATCACGTTCGGCAACTACGTGGGCCAGGGCCAGGCCTACGCGATGATGCCGTTCTCTTATGCACCCAGGGACTACCGCGGCCACAGCACCGACGGGCAAAGCTGGTTCAACATCAACTACTCGCAGGCCAGCCAGCGCGATGGCCTGTACTCGAACCTGCACCCCGAACTGGGCAACTATGGACGCATGACCATCACGCACGAGATCGGTCATACGCTGGGCCTGAACCACCCGGGGAACTACAACGCCGGTCAGGGCAATCCATCGTATCGAAATGCCTCGTATGCGGAAGACACACGCCAATACAGCAGCATGAGCTACTGGAACGAGGCCAATACCGGCGGGGACAACAAGGGCCACTTTGCTTCCGCGCCGCTGATGGATGATATCGCCGCCATTCAGCGACTATATGGCGCCAACATGCAGACACGCACGGGAGATACAGTCTATGGCTTCAACTCGAATTCCGAAAGAGACTTCCTGACAATCAAGAGTGCGGAGCAAAAGGCGGTATTCTCTGTATGGGATGCTGGCGGAATCGATACCTTTGATTTTTCCGGCTATAGAGAAAATCAGAACATCAACCTGAACGAAGCATCGTTTTCCGATGTGGGAGGCTTGAAGAAGAATGTTTCCATCGCCAAGGGCGTGACCATAGAGAATGCAATAGGCGGGTCTGGCAACGATGTCATCGTTGGCAACAGTGCCGATAATTTCATCGATGGCGGCGACGGGAACGATGTGATTTATGGCGGAGCGGGTCAGGACATGTTGAAGGGTGGCAAGGGAATGGACATATTTGTCTATACAAAGACCTCCGATTCAACGCCTGAATTCTTCGACAAGTTAATTGATTTCGAGACGGGAGTCGATAAAATAAATCTTTCATTCTTCAATCAGGCAGCCGGCAAGCCAGGTTTCATTCACTTTGTGGATCAATTGACCGGAGTGGCGGGGCAGGTGGTATTGTCCTACGATGCGCAGAACAATACCAGTGATATCCTTGTCAATGTCAATAATGACACCGTGCCCGATATGAAGATCCAGTTGGTCGGGCAGGTTGACGCAGCAACTGATTTCATCTTGTAAATGAATGGACGAAAAGCCATGGAGGTGCTGGCTTTTCGTCCTTCATGTGTCAGCGCTCGCTTCAGGGGTTGCTTGGATAAATCGGTTTGGTCAAATTCGGGAAGTCCAATGCCATGAAGTTCATTTCAAAATTCTTGTTTTCAATTATGGTCACAACTACCGCCATGGGCAGTTCGCTGCCCTTGCCCCAGCCCGAAGATCTGGTGGGAGACTGGGTTTTGTCCTATGCCCGGCAATTTTGCGCAATCCATCTCTGGATAGACGAAATGCCGCAGGCCAATGGGTACCGGCTAACCATCGATGCGCGCGCCGGCGCATGCAGTTTCCCCATGGATGCGGTCGCATGGCGTCCTGCGCCGGACGGAATCTCCCTTCTTGACCATGAGGGGACCACGCTGGTCTTCTTTTCGCAGGAAGCAGGCGGCTATCGCAGCAACATCGCCAGCGAAGAGGGCATGCGCCTGCAAAGGAAAAAAACCGGCGAATGAACGGCTGGCGGCACTCGCGGCCAGGTGCGCCTTAAGGTGCGCGCAGAAAATCCTCGATCAGCCTTGCGACGACCTCGGGCTGGTCGTGGTGCAGCATATGGCCGGCATCGTCGACGCGCGCCGTGCGGCAGTCGCGCACATGCTGCAGACGCGCGTGGTATTCATCGAGCGTATAGCGCCCCTTGTTCCATTGCGCGAGGCTGTCGTCGCTGGCTTCGATGGCCAGCGTGGGCGCGGTGATCGCGCCATACAGCGCGAGCACTTCGTCCACATGGAACAGATGCGGGTTCACGACCTTGTGCGCAGCGTCGCCCAGGATATGCCAGCGGCCATCGGCGTCGGGCGCGGCCCAGTGCTGCGCCAGCCACAGCGCCTTGTCCTGGTCGATGCGGCGGTTGGTCTTGCGCAGCCGCTGGGCCACGCTTTCGAGGCTGTCGTAGCTCTTGAGGTCGAGTTCGCCGCGCGCCAGCGCGCGCGTTTCATCGAGCCATTGCGCATAGCGTGCGGGCGCTTGGCCGGGAGTGGTGGCCGCGAGGCCGAAGCCTTCCAGATTGACCAGACGGCGAATGCGCGCCGGCCGTGCACCGGCATAGAGCATCGCGACATTGCCGCCCATGCTGTGGCCCACGAGATCGACCGCCTGTCCCGGTGCGTAATGGTCGAGCAGCAGGTCCAGGTCGGCGAGATAGTCGACGAACTGGTAGTGGTCGACGCGCAGGCCTGGCTTGGTCAGGCCGAACCCGCGCCAATCCGCCGCGATGATCGTGCGGCCGGCAAGGAAATCGGCGCTGAACGCATCGACGACAAATTGATACGACGCGGCCACGTCCATCCAGCCATGGGCCAGGAACAGCGGCGCCAGGGCGCCGTCGGCATTTTCCGGCTCCCATAGCCGCACGTGGTATTCGATGCCGCGCAGAGGGAGGTATTCGGAGCGGCTGGGGCGTTGGACGGTGTACATCGCGCAATTATTTCCTGCGGCCGCAGCATCCGCAGTCGTTGCAGGGACAGCCGCGGTTTCTTTGCCGCGCAGGCCCAGGGATTCCGTAAACTGGCGGGTCTCATTCCAAGCCTCCCGGAGATTGCATGCACAAGGTTCAGTTAGGAAAAAGCGACCTGCAGGTCACGCCCATTTGCCTGGGAACGATGACGTTTGGCGAACAGGTGGGCGAGGCCGCGGCCCATGCCATCCTCGACCGCGCGCTCGAGCTGGGCGTCAATTTCCTCGACACGGCCGAAATGTATGCCGTGCCGGCGCGCGCCGCGACCTTTGGCGCGACCGAGACGATTCTGGGCAACTGGTTTGCCAGCCGCCCCGGCGCGCGCGACAAGGTGGTGCTGGCCAGCAAGGTGGCCGGTCCGTCGCGCGGCATGCCCTGGATACGCGAAGGCGCGGGCATGACCGCCGCCGACATCGTCGCCTCGTGCGACGCGAGCCTGCGCCGGCTGCAGACCGATGTCATTGATCTCTACCAGATCCACTGGCCCGAGCGCCATGTGCCGGCCTTCGGCGCGCTCTACTACGACCCGGCCAAGGAAACCACGCAGACGCCTATCCACGAGCAGCTCGAAGCGCTGGCCGGCCTGGTGCGTGCCGGCAAGATCCGCCATGTGGGCCTGTCGAACGAAACGCCTTACGGCGTGCATGAGTTCGTGCGCCTGGCCCAAGCCCATGGCCTGCCGCGCGTGGCGAGCATACAGAACCCGTACTGCCTGCTCAACCGCAGCTACGACAACGCGCTCGACGAAACCTGCGACCGCCTCGATGTGTCGCTGCTGGCCTATTCGCCGCTGGGCGTGGGCCTGCTCACGGGCAAGTACGACGCCAGCGGCATAGAAGGTCCCGATGCGCCCCGGGGCACGCGGCTGTCGTATGAATCGGTGCGCAAGCAGCGCTGGGGCCGGCCCGATGCGCTGGTCGCCGCGCGCCGCTACAACCAGCTCGCGCGCGACCATGGCCTGAGCCCCGCGCAGATGGCGCTGGCGTTCTGCTATACCCAGCGCTGCGTGGCCAGCACCATCATCGGCGTGACTTCGCAGGCCCAGCTCGAGGAAGACTGCGCGATCTGGGGAACGCAGCTGCCCGCGACGCTGCTCGCTGAAATCAACCAGGTGCGCTGGGAGATGCGCGACCCCGCGGTATGAGCAAGAAGTCCGCGCATGTGAGCGAGACTCCGGCCACGCAGCTGCTGCGCGCGCACCGGGTCGAATTCACCGAACACCCCTACGAGTACCAGGAGCATGGCGGCACGGCGCACAGCGCGGCCAGCCTGGGCTTCGAGGAGCACAGCGTGGTCAAGACGCTGATCATGCAGGACCAGGATGCGAAGCCGCTGATCGTGCTGATGCATGGCGACCGCAAGGTGTCGACCAAGAATCTTGCGCGCCAGATCGGCGCCAAGTCGGTAGAGCCCTGCAAGCCCGACGTCGCCAACCGGCACAGCGGCTATCTGATAGGCGGCACCTCGCCGTTCGGCACGCGCCGCGCGATGCCGGTGTACATCGAGCAAAGCATACTCGAGCTGCCGCGCATAGCGATCAACGGCGGGCGGCGCGGCTTTCTGGTGCAGATCGATCCCCGGGTATGTCTGGATCTGTTGAAAGCCCAGCCGGTGCAGTGCGCGCTGGCAGAATAGCAGTCCCGCGCGACGGGCATCCGGCGGCGGCGCCGAATGGTTGCCTGCGCGACAGATTTTTTGCCATACCGGCCCGATGCGGGCCAAGGACTTGAATTGAACGCGTTTTATCCTTTCCTCGCGACCCTGGCCGCGTATCTCATAGGCTCGCTGTCGTTTGCGGTGATCGTCAGCCGCGTGATGGGTCTGCACGATCCGCGCACCTACGGCAGCGGCAACCCTGGCGCGACCAATGTGCTGCGCTCGGGCAGCAAGCCCGCGGCGATCGCCACGCTGCTGCTTGACGCGCTCAAAGGTTTCGTTCCGGTGGTGCTGGTGCAGTGGTTCGGCAAGCCCTACGGCCTGGGCGACGGCACGCTGGCCGCGGTCGCGCTCGCGGCTTTTCTCGGCCATCTCTACCCGGTGTTCTTCCGCTTCCAGGGCGGCAAGGGCGTGGCCACGGCGCTGGGCGTGTTGCTGGGCATCAGCGGCTGGCTGGGGCTGGCGACCGCGCTGACCTGGCTGATCATTGCCGTCTTCTTTCGCTATTCGTCGCTGGCTTCGCTGGTGGCGGCGGTGTTCGCCCCGGTCTATTACGTGCTGTTTGGCGGCGTGCTCTGGTACACCGAAGGCCCGGTCACGGCGGCCATCGTCGCCATGGGCCTGCTGCTGATCTGGCGCCACCGCGAGAACATCCAGCGCCTGGTCGCGGGCAAGGAATCGCGCCTGGGCAAGAAGGCCGACGCGGCCAAGGGCGCGCCCAAGTCCAAGCGCTGAGCGCAGCGGCCGCGGGATTCAGCGGCGCTTTTCGAGCACCATCTGATCGCCCTGGCGGGTCATGTGGAAATCGGCCAGGAAGCTGTTGCCCAGCAGCACGAAAGGCATGGCCTGGGGCGTGACCACGGCGTCCACGCCGCGCGCTTCCAGCCCGCCGATGCGCACCGAGTCCAGCCGCAGCCGCCAGCCGCGCACCGCGCCGTTGGCCGTTCCCATCTGCACGCTCTGGCCCTGCAGGTAAGGCAGGCCCAGCCGGTCGGCTTCGGCCCGGCCTATGGCCACCGCGCTGGCGCCGGTATCGACCAGATAGCGCATGGGCTGGCCGTTGATCTGGCCCTGATCGATGAAATGCCCCTGGCCGTCGGCGTACAGCACCAGCCGCGCGGGCCCGCCCGCGGCGGCGCGCGCGCCCAGCTGCACGGGCGCTTCACCCAGGCGCAGCCGCTGCTGGCGGCCCGCGATGTCGATCAAGGCTTCGTCGGGCCCGATCTTGAGCACGCGCACCGCGCCCAGGCTTTCGCCCGCGGCGAGACTGCGCGGCGCGCCGCCGTCAATCACCAGCAGTGCCTTGCTGCCCAGAATGCCGGTCAGCGCCACCGATTGCGCGCTGGCCCCCTGTGCCAACCCCAGCACCATCGCTAAAACGAGGCCTAGCGGTTGAACCCATTGGGCGCAGCGCAGGAAACTGGCGCGTTCCAACATAGGGGCAGCGAGGAAGGGCCGCCCCGCACCGAGGCTGCCGTCCCCCTCCACCGAAGGATGAGAGGGGGAAGCCACGAAGTGGCTCAGGGGGTGTTTCAATTCAGTCGCGGAAGTTGTTGAACGACAGCGGCACGTCGTCGATTTCCTTGCGGATCAGCGCCATTGCGGCCTGCAGGTCGTCGCGCTTGGCGCCCGTGATGCGCACTTTCTCGTCCTGGATCGCGGCCTGCACCTTGAGCTTGCTTTCCTTCATCAGCTTTTGCAGCTTCTTGGCGAGCTCGGACTCGATGCCGTTGCGCACCTTGACGACCTGCTTGAGCTTGTCGCCGCCGATCTTCTGCGCTTTCTGGATGTCGAGGAAGCGCACGTCGACGCTGCGCTTGGTCAGCTTGTTGCGCAGCAGGTCTTCGACCTGGGTCAGCTGGAAGTCGGCATCACCGTACATGGTGATTTCCTTGTCCTTGAGCTCGACGGCGGCCGAAGAGCCCTTGAAGTCGAAACGCGTGGCGATTTCCTTGGCGGCGTTCTCGACCGCGTTCTTGACTTCGACGAAATCGGCTTCGCAAACGGTGTCAAAAGATGGCATGGGTATTTCTCTTTCCTGAAAGGGTCTGGGGAGTGCACGGCAGGCCGTTCGCCCTGAGCCTGTCGAAGGGCGTTCTCCGACGCACAGCGTGCCTCTGGTCGCGGTGCGACAATCCAGCCAATGTTAGTCGAGAAAAATGTTCCCTTGCAGCACAGCAATACCTTTGGCATCGCGGCCCGCGCCCATGCCCTGGTGCGCGTGCGTTCCGAAGATGATGTGCGCGCCGTGCTGGCCGACCCGTTCTGGGGCCGGCGCCCGCTGCTGGTGCTCGGCGGGGGCAGCAACATCGTGCTGACCGGCGATGTCGAACCCGTGGTGCTGAAGATGGAAATCCAGGGCATGCGCGTGGTCGAGCAAACCCCCACGGCCTGGATTGTCGAAGCCGGCGCGGGCGAGCGTTGGCACGATCTCGTGGCCTGGACGCTGGACCAGGGCCTGCCCGGGCTCGAGAACCTGGCGCTGATTCCCGGCACCGTGGGCGCCTCGCCGGTGCAGAACATCGGCGCCTACGGCGTCGAGCTGCAGGACCGCTTCGCGTCGCTCGATGCGATCGATCTGGTCACGGGCCAGGGCTTCACGCTCGACGCCGCGCAATGCGCGTTCAGCTACCGGGATTCGGTGTTCAAGCATCTGCCGGCCGAACCCGCGGGCCCGCGCGCAGCCAGTCCGCGCGGCATGGGTCTGGCGGGTCGCGCGGTGATCACGCGCGTGCGCTTTGCGCTGCCCAAGGCCTGGAAGCCCGAGATCGGCTACCTGGACATAGAGCGCAAGCGCGCCGAAGCCGGCGTGGAGCAGCCCACGGCGCGCCAGATCTTCGACTGGGTCTGCGAGATCCGCCGCGCCAAGCTGCCCGATCCCGAAGTGCTGGGCAATGCGGGCAGTTTCTTCAAGAACCCCACGGTCAGTGCCGAGCAGTGTGCCGACATCATCGCGCGTGAGCCGCGCATCGTGCACTACCCGCTGGCCGACGGCACGATCAAGCTCGCCGCGGGCTGGCTGATAGACGCCTGCGGCTGGAAAGGCAAGACCATGGGCAAGGCCGGGGTCTATGAACGCCAGGCGCTGGTGCTGGTCAACCGCGGCGACCGCCACTCCGATGACGCCAGCGTCACGGGCGGCGAAGTCATGACGCTGGCCCGGGCCATACAGACCAGCGTCTATGAACGCTTCGGCATACGCCTGGAGCCCGAGCCGGTCGTGGTCTGAAGCTGCTGTACGCGCAGCGGCGGGGGCGTTACGATACATGCGAAAATAGGCCGTCTCGGCACGGCGGGATGTCCGGGCTGCATGGTGCCCCCGGACAGCGCTTGAAAATTGCCTTCATAACGACACGTCATAAACAGCGGTTTTCCCCCGACGAGTGCCCCAGCGAGATTCGATCATGTCAAGTTACAACCCACCTTTTGAAATCCACGTCCACGGCCAAGTGGTGCTGACGGCCCAGACCAGCTTCGAGCAGCTGCAGGAGGCGCTCAAGCCGCTGTGGAGCTATGCGGGCGCGCGCTCGCTCGCCGATGGCGCGACCAGCGTCTACGAAGAGGAGCCGGGCATACAGTTCGACGCGCGCGAGCACCGCCTGCAGATCTGCTGGACGGTGCGCGGCGACGAAGACTTCCGCCAGACGCTGGACGAAATGTGCATGAGCCTCAACGAGCTGTCGGAGCAGGGCGCGGCGATCGAGGTCACGTTCTACGACACGGAATTCGACGACGAAGACGAAGAGACCGACGAGGCCGAGTCGCGCGACGACTTCCTGATGCTGTTCGTGGGCCCCACGCCCGCGGCCATCATGCAGGTGCAGCGCGATCTGCTGGTGCAGGACGTGATCAACATGATGGAGCGCCACTTCGACGGCGCCGAGCTTGGCGGCGTGGTTGCCGAGATCGACAAGCTGTTCTCGCTGCGCTTCGACGCGCTGGTGAACTCGCTGGAAATCGGCAAGCCGCCGCGCGGCCCCGGCGGCTCGGGCGGCGGCTCTGGCCACGGCAGCGGCGGCAACCGCCGTCCGCGCCACCTGCACTGATGCCAGCGGGCGCGGCGCGATCGCCGCATCTGGGCGGCTCGGCCATGGACCTGCCTTATCTGCGTTCCTATCCTGCACACCTGCAGGAGCAGGTGCGCGCGCTGCTGGCCAGCGGCGGCACGGCGGAGCTGCTGCGCCGCAAGTACCCCCAGGCGCATGCGCTGCGCACCGACAGGGCGCTGTACGACTACACCGCCGAGCTCAAGTCGCGCCACCTGCGCAACGGCGGCACCATCCACAAGGTGATGTACGACAGCAAGATCCATGTGGTGCGCAATGCGCTGGGCCTGCACACCAGCCGCGCGCTGGTCCAGGGCGGCAAGCTGTCGGCGCGCCACGAGATCCGCGTGGCGTCGATGTTCAAGAACACGCCCGAGGAATTCCTGCGCATGATCGTGGTCCACGAACTCGCCCATCTGCGCGAGAAGGACCATGACAAGGCGTTCTACCAGCTGTGCGCGCACATGGAGCCGTCATACCACCAGTATGAGTTCGATGTACGGCTGTATCTGACGCATCTCGATGCGGGCGGCGGGCGGCTGTGGGGTGAGGCGCCTGCGGCGGCTTGAGGCTGGAATGCCGGCCCTTCGACAGGCTCAGGGCGAACGGTTTTTGTCGTTCCTGCCTTGGTCCTCCGACAGGCCCAGGGCTGGGCGCCAACGGTTTTCCGTTCGCCCTGCGTTTATCGAAGGGTGAACGACCCCGCCGCGGATTGCGTCACGCAATCTCTATATGTGCACAATGCGCCGCCGGCAGATCCAGCCAGCGCTGGGCCGCGGCCTGCAGGCTGCTGAGGCCGCCCGTGGCAAACAGTTCGATGGGCGGCGCTGACCGGGACTCGGGCGCGAGCATGCCGGCCTGGGCCAGCAGGCGGCGCACCTGGCGCGCGACGGGCGCGCCGGTGTCTATCAGCTGCACGTCGGGTCCGAGCAGCGCGCGCAGTTCGTCCTTGACGAAAAGATAGTGGGTGCAGCCCAGCACCAGCGTGTCGATCTCGCCGGTCTTCCGGCCGAAGCTGCCCAGGGCCTGCGTATGCCGGGCGCAGCGTTCCCAGAGGTCGCTGCCCTGCATGTCGGCAGCCGGCGGCTGCTCGGTGGCCAGCTCGATGGCGCGCGCCAGGCCGTCGCAGGCCTGGACCGCGAAAGTCGTTTTCTGTGAGTGCTCACTCAGCAGGCGTGCAAAGCGCGCGCTGCTCACGGTGCCGCGCGTGGCCATGACACCCACATGGTGGGTCTGGCTGCTGAGCGAGGCCGGCTTGAGCGCGGGCTCCACGCCGATCAGCGTGAGATCGGGCATCTCGCGGCGCAGCTGTTCGACGGCTGCGGCCGTGGCCGTGTTGCAGGCAATCACCAGCGCCTTGATGTCGTATCGCGCGCGCAGGTGGCGGGCAATGGCGCTGGTGCGCTGCTGCACGAACGCTTCGTCGCGCTCGCCGTAGGGCGCATGGCCGCTGTCGGCGACATAGACCAGAGGTTCGTGCGGCAGTTCATGGCGCAGCGCCTGCAGGACGCTGAGGCCGCCTATGCCGCTGTCGAAGATGCCGATAGGAGAGGCTGCGTGGGGCATGGAAAAGGACGGGAATGCGGGCCGTAAAAAAGCGGGCCGAAACGGCCCGCATCCAAGTATGCCTTGTCCAGGGCCGGCCTGCAGGATGCCGCCCCCGCAAGGGGGCGGCCCCGGGCTCAGACCGCGCCGACGGTAATTCCCTTGAATTCGCCGGTCGCGATGCGTTCCTTCCAGATCGCGGGGCCGGTGATGTGGGCGCTGGTGCCGCCGGCATCGACGGCCACGGTCACCGGCATGTCGACCACGTCGAATTCGTAGATGGCTTCCATGCCCAGATCGGCAAAGCCCACGACCTTGGCGTTCTTGATCGCCTTGGAGACCAGGTAGGCGGCGCCGCCCACGGCCATCAGGTAGGCGCTCTTGTGTTGCTTGATCGCCTCGATGGCCACCGGGCCGCGCTCGGCCTTGCCGATCATGGCGATCAGGCCGGTCTGCTCGAGCATCATGTTGGTGAACGAGTCCATGCGCGTGGCCGTGGTCGGGCCGGCCGGGCCCACGGCTTCATCGCCCACCGGGTCCACGGGGCCGACGTAGTAGATCACGCGGTTGGTGAAGTCCACGGGCAGCTTTTCGCCCTTGGACAGCATGTCCTGGATGCGCTTGTGCGCGGCGTCGCGGCCGGTCAGCATCTTGCCGTTGAGCAGCAGCGTGTCGCCGGGCTTCCAGCTGGCGACTTCCTGCTTGGTCAGGTTGTTCAGGTCGACGCGCTTGCTCTTTTGCGTGTCGGGCGCCCAGTCGACCTTGGGCCAG
>Ga0308165_1000537_pt1 | contig 68547 bp, 66 predicted proteins | sample PhyWR2_FD_201032 | JGI IMG/M metagenome (GOLD analysis project Ga0308165, IMG submission 201032) | Phyllosphere microbial communities from UC Gill Tract Community Farm, Albany, California, United States - DLSLW.R2 | ecosystem: Host-associated > Plants > Phyllosphere > Unclassified | place: USA... | reverse complement strand
CGCCGCAGCTCGGCCACGATGGCGTCCTTGGTGGTTTCGTCGGTGGCCATGCGATGCACCAGGCTGGGCGCGAGGTAGGCCGAGCCCTTGCTGAACACGCGCCAGGAATTCTGCGAGCAGCCATCCATCTTGCTGGTGTCCGGCGAACGCCAGACCGGGATGGCGCCCTTGAATTTATTGTAGTCGGATTGCACTGCCGGAGACATCGCAATCTGCGCCAGCACTTCCTGCGCCGGCTGGTGCGAATAATCGTCGGCGAACATTGCCAGCGTGTCGATGCTGTACAGGTGATAGTCGGCCGTGCCCGGCACGGCAGCGCAGCCGAATTGCTGGTCGGCGCTCAGGCCCCAGGCATTGAAATCGCCCTTGGCCCAGTCGCCCATGATGAACATGCCCGCCTCGCCGTCGACCAGCTGGCGCGCCACTTCCGTCCATGGCCGCTCCTTCACCGGCAACTGCATGATCTGCTTCAGTTCGCGCAAGCGTTTCAGCGCACGTAACAACCGCGCGTCGGCGAATGCGCGCGGGCTGAGGTCGACGAACAATTGGCGGTAGTACGCCGGGCCGCCTTCGGACAGCACCAGCGTTTCGAACAGCGTCGCGACTTGCCATGCCTCGCTGCTCTGGGCCAGCGGTACGATGCCGGCCTGCTTCAATTTGGCGGCGGCCTTGTCGAACTCATCCCAATTGCGCGGCACGCCGAGTCCGAGGCGGTTGAACACGGCGACGTTGTAGTAGAGATTGTTGATGCGGTGGATGCCGAGCGGCGCCGCAACGACATGGCCGTGATTGTTCAGCAGCGACCACACGGTCGGGAACAGCAGCTTTTGCCAGTTGCCTTGCGCAGCCACGTTGTCGAGTTCCAGCAGCAACCCCAGATCGGCCCACTCGCCGAAGATGACGCCATTGAGTTGCGTGACTTCGGGCGCATGGCCGGCCAGCACCATGCTCTTGAGCACTTTTCCGGCGCCAATGCCGGCGCCGCCGGGAATCGCAAAATCACGCCATTGGATATTCTGTTCCGCCAGCTTGTTGCTCAGCACGTCGACCGCCTTGCGCTCGCCGGAAGAGGTCCACCAGTGCAGCACTTGCAGCGACGCCGGCGAGTTCGGCGACGTTGACGAAGTTGACGACGCGGCCGGACCGGCGGCGCGCGCCGATTGAGGGGCGCACAACAGCCACAACGGCAGCAGCGCCGCCAACAAGCATGTTGCAGCGCGCAGCGTCGTCTCCCGGTGTCTCGTCAGTGCGGGCCTTGTCATTTTTATCATTCTGAGTTTTGCCGTCTCCAAAGCGCGTGTGACTATAGCCCAACTACCCCTTCCAACGCGATAAGAACATTAATTGGATTCACGTTTTGTAAAGAAATGTAATGTTTTATTGAGTTTCCTGTTCGGGCGCAAATCCGCCTTGCAGCGCCGGTGGCGACACGACGCTTGGGACTTCCGGCAACGGCGCCAATCCTCTGTAAATATATGTAATCGGCTTGCAACGAGATTTCAATTATTTCCACTTAAAATCAATAACTTAACGATTTTTCCCAGCCGTATTTCCAAACGCTCGCGTCACACATTCTCCGGTGCTACTGTCGCGCCGCTGGCTCTGCAATTGCGGATTTTTTCGGAAGCTCAGAGCGGCCTTCATCAATGTAAAAAAATTAGGAGACCTTTGATGCAAACCGTTAAAAAAGCCCTCGCCCTTGCCACCCTCAGCAGCGCCGTCCTGCTCGCGCTGGCTGGCGGCAACGCGCAAGCCGGCACCCTGACCATCGAAAGCTGGCGCGTCGACGACCTGGCGCTGTGGGAGAACGTCCTGATCCCGGCCTTCCAGAAGAAGAACCCCGGCGTCACCGTCAAGTTCTCGCCGACCGCGCCGACCGAATACGACTCCACCCTGACCGCGCGCCTGGCCGGCGGCACCGCCGGCGACCTGGTCGCCTGCCGTCCGTTCGACGTCTCGCTGTCGCTGTACAACAAGGGCCACCTGGAAAAACTCGACGGCAAGGCCGGCATGGAATCCTTCCCGGCCTCCGCCAAGGTCGCGTGGCAGACCGATGACGGCAAGGACACCTTCTGCATGCCGATCGCCTCGGTGATGCACGGCTTCCTGTACAACCAGAAGATCTTCAAGGAACTGAACCTGCAGCCGCCGAAGACCGAAGCCGAATTCCTCAAGCTGCTCGAGACCGTCAAGGCCGGCGGCAAGTACACGCCGCTGGTGTTGGGCACCGCCGACCAATGGGAAGCGCACCAAGTGCTGTTCACCGGCGTCGGCCCCAATTACTGGAAGGGCGAAGCCGGCCGCAAGGCGCTCATCGCCGGCAAGGCCAAGTTCACCGATCCGCAATTCCTGAACGTCTGGGAATATGAAGCCAAGCTCGGCAAGTACCTGTCCAAGGGCGCGTCGGCACAGACCTACGGCGACAGCCAGAACATGTTCGCGCTGGGCCAGGGCGCGGTGTACGCCGCCGGTTCTTGGGACATCGCCTACTTCAACGCCAACGCCAGCAGCAAGCTGGAACTGGGCGTCTTCCCTCCTCCGGTGCCGAAGGCCGGCGACGCCTGCTACATCTCCGACCACAACGACATCGGCATGGGCGTGAACAAGAAATCCAAGAACAAGGAAGACGCCTACAAGTTCCTGGCATGGCTGGGTTCGCAGGAGTTCGCCGACATCTACACCAACAAGGTCACCGGCTTCTTCTCGCTGTCGAACCACCTGATCTCGGTCAAGGATCCGATCGCCAAGCAGATGATCGACTGGCGCAAGTCCTGCTCGTCGACCATCCGCGTCAACTCGCAGATCCTGAACCGCGGCACGCCGAGCATGGAAAACGAAATGTGGAACGTCAACGCGCAAGTCCTGAACGGCAAGATGACGCCGAAGGATGCAGCGACCAAGATCCAGACCGGATTTGCGAAGTGGTACAAGCCACAGCAGTAAGCTGCATACGATCTTACTGCGAGGCCATGATCCGGCATCGGGCGGTGCTCGGAATCCTCATGTACTGAAGTACATTCCAAGGGTTTCAACTGAGCTGCGCTCCGGCCGATACCGGCTGATGACCTCTCGCTACAGATCGTAAGCAAGTTACGACGCCTCAAACGTAGCGAGATCTAAACCGGTGCAGAGATGCTACTGCTCTGCGCCGGGTTTCACTTGTTCATATCAGGAGTTGCATTGAAAACAGCTCGTCCCTGGCACATCGTCGCTTTCCTGGCGCCGGCGGTCATCATCTATTCCATGTTCAGTGCGCTGCCTCTGCTCGACACGCTGCGCCTGGGCTTCTACACCAGCAACGACGCCGGCGTGCACAGCTTTGTCGGCCTCGACAACTACCGCACCATCCTGTTCGATTCGGACTGGTCGACGGCGTTCTGGAACGCCATGTGGAACAACGTCAAGTTCTTCTGCATCCACATGCTGCTGCAAAATCCGATCGGCCTGCTGCTGGCCACGCTGTTCAGCCTCAAGGGCCTGCGCGGCGCACGGACTTACCGCACCTTGATTTTCCTGCCGACGCTGTTGTCGGTGGTGATCATCGGTTTCATCTGGCAACTGATCATTTCGCCGCTGTGGGGCGTCGGTGAAAAGCTCATGACGCTGGTCGGCCTGGGCGACTATTTCGCGCCCTTCCTCGGACAGGAATCCACCGCCCTGTTCACGCTGTCGCTGATCTCGGTCTGGCAATACATCGGCATCCCGATGATGCTGATCTACGCCGCGCTGCTGGCGGTGCCGGAAGAGGTTCTGGAAGCCGCTCATGCTGAAGGCGCCGGTGCGATGCGCATCTTCTGGCAAATCAAGCTGCCGCTGATCTGGCCGACGCTGGGGCTGGTCACGATCCTGACCTTCGTCGCCAACTTCAACGCCTTCGACCTGATCTATTCGGTCAAGGGCGCGCTGGCGGGCCCGAACTATTCGAGCGACCTGCTGGGCACCTTCTTCTACCGCACCTTCTTCGGCTACCAGGCGCAGGTCGGCAGTCCGACCATGGGCGCGGCGGTGGCGACGCTGATGTTCCTGGTGATCCTGGCCGGCGTCGGTACGTATTTTTACCTGGTGCAGCGCAAGCTGACCCGTTACGAGCTTTAAGGAATCGCGATGACTTCAGTTTCTTCCACCATCGCATCGGCGACACCGGAGGACCGCGATCAGGTCCGCACCGCGCGCGGTCCGTCGTTGATCCAGCGTAGCTTCGGCCCGGCCGGCCACATCTGGGTGCATATCGTGCTGTGCCTGTATGCGGTGATCGCGCTGTTCCCGATTGCGCTGATCCTGATCAACTCGGTCAAGTCGCGCCAGGCGATTTTCGACAATCCGATGGCCTTGCCGACGGTCGACAGCTTCTCGCTGATCGGTTTCCACAAGGTGCTGTCGAACACCAACTTCCTGCTTTACTTCGGCAATAGCCTGGTGGTGACGATAGGCTCGCTGGTGCTGATCGTGCTGTTCGGCGCCATGGCCGGCTGGGCGCTGTCGGAATACAAATTCCGCGGCAACCGCCTCATGACGCTGTTCATGGCGATCGGCATCATGATCCCGATCCGGCTCGGCACCGTGTCCATCCTGCAGCTGGTGGTGGCGCTCGACCTGATCAATACCCGCACCGCGCTGATCCTGGTCTACACCGCGCAAGGGCTGCCGCTGGCGGTGATGATCCTGTCCGAATTCATCCGCCAGATCCCGACGGAATTGAAAGACGCTGCGCGCTGCGACGGCGTCGGCGAATTCAAGATCTTCTTCCAGATCATCCTGCCGCTGATCCGTCCCGCCATCGCCACGGTTGCGGTGTTCACCATGATCCCGGCGTGGAACGACCTGTGGTTCCCACTGATCCTGGCGCCGGGCGACCAGACCAAGACCGTGACGCTGGGCGTGCAGCAATTCATCGGCCAGTACGCCACCGACTGGAATTCGGTGCTGGCGGCGCTGTCGATGGCGGTCATCCCGATCCTGATCCTGTACACGCTGTTCTCGCGCCAGCTGATCCGCGGCCTGACTTCCGGCGCAGTGAAGTAATCCATTCAAGGTAAAAAAAATCATGGCAAACGTAAGCATCAAAGACTTGAAGAAATCCTACGACGGCAAGCAGAACGTGCTGGCCGGCCTCAACCTCGACATCCGCGACGGCGAGTTCTGCGTGCTGGTTGGCCCCTCCGGCTGCGGCAAGTCGACCCTGCTGCGCATGCTGTGCGGCCTCGAAGACATCAGCGGCGGCGAACTGGCCATCGGCGGCGACGTCGTCAACCACCTGCCGCCGGCCAAACGCGGCATCGCCATGGTGTTTCAGAGTTATGCGCTGTATCCGCACATGAACGTGTACAAGAACATGGCTTTCGGCCTCAAGATCGCCGGCAGCAACAAAGCCGATATCGACGAGCGCATCCGCCACGCTGCCGGCATCCTGAAGATCGATCACCTGCTCGACCGCTTGCCGCGCGAACTGTCCGGCGGCCAGCGCCAGCGCGTCGCCATCGGCCGCGCCATCGTGCGCAAGCCGCGCCTGTTCCTGTTCGACGAGCCGCTGTCCAACCTCGACGCCGCCCTGCGTGTACAGACCCGGTTGGAGATCGCCAAGCTGCACAAGCAACTGGCCGCCACCATCGTCTACGTCACACATGACCAGGTCGAAGCGATGACCTTGGGCGACAAGATCGTAGTCATGCACGACGGTCACATCCAGCAAGCCGGCACGCCGCTGGAGCTGTACCAGCATCCGCAGAACCTGTTCGTGGCTGGCTTCATCGGCTCGCCGAAGATGAACTTCCTGCCGGGCCTGGTCACGGCCGTGGCCGAAGACGGCCTGGAAGTCGCCGTGACAGGCGGACGCAAAGTGCGCGTCGACGTCGAACCCGGCAACGCCAAGGTCGGCGACAAGGTCACGCTCGGCCTGCGTGCCGAACACATCCATGAAAACACCGGCGGCTCCGAACAGTTCAGCGGCCAGGTGAATCTAGTCGAACATCTCGGCGAAGCCAACTTCATCTATGTCACCTTGTCCGGCGGACAAGACATCGTGGTGCGCGGCGATGGCAACCGCAACGTCGACATCGGCGAAGAGATCGTCCTGTCCGCCAACAGCAACGCCTTCCATGTGTTCGACGCCGACGGCAACGCGCTGCGCCGCCTGAAGCCAGGCAACCTGGTGTCGTCGCGCCATCATTGAGACCGGCATGGAAACTTCCTGCGACTACCTGATCGGCATCGATGGTGGCGGCACCAAGACCCTGGTGCGCGTGACGGACCTTAACGGCGCCGTGCTGGCCGAAGCGACCGGCCCCGGCTCGGCGCTACGCAACGGCGCACCGGCTGCCTGGAATGCGATCCTGACCACACTGCAAAGCGCCTTCGCGCATGCCCGCGCCGGCACCGGCATCATCATGCCGCCCTTGTCGCGCATGGCGGCAGGCATGGGCGTGGCCGGGTACAACGTGGCGCAATGGGCGGCTGATTTCCGCGCGCAGGCGCCCGCCTTCGGCGCGCTGGAGATCGCCAGCGACGCCACCACGACGTTGCTCGGCGCGCATCAGGGCCGGCCCGGCGCCATCATCGCCGTCGGCACCGGCACCATCGGCGTGGCCCTGTATCCCGACGGTAGCGAACATGTGGTCGACGGCTGGGGCTTCCCTTCCGGCGACGACGCCAGCGGCGCATGGATGGGTCTGCGTGCGATCAATCACGCGCAGCACGTGGTCGATGGCCGCGCACCGCATGGCGTCTTGTCGACGGCAACGGTGGCGTTTTGTGAAACAGATGGCGCCGTCATCAATCCCGGACGCAGCGAACGCGACGTCGTACTTGACTGGCTGTCGCAAGCCGACCAGGCCGCTTTCGCCCGACTCGCGCGCCTGGTCGTCGCCCATGCCACCGACGACGAGGCGGCACGCACGATCCTGGTCCAGGCAGCGGCGGAGCTGGAACTGATGGCCGCCGCGCTCGATCCCGACAGGCAATTGCCGCTGGCGTTATGCGGCGGCCTGGCCGGTGCGCTCCACGATTACTTTTCACCGGCGCTACGGCAACGCATCACGCCGGCACTGGCCGATGCGGCCGACGGCGCCTTGCTGCTGGCGCGCCGCGCCTTGTCGTCAAGTCTGACTATTTGAAAAACGGAGCCAAGCCCATGTCCTCCCCATCATCGATCACCCAGGTCCGCGGCAATGTCCTCACGCCGCACGGCTGGATCGACGGCGCCATCAGTTTCGGCGACCTGATTTGCAACATCGACGGCACGCAGCTGGAGTTCGAGCCGACCGACGGCACGCCGCACGCCAACAACGGCGACTACATCCTGCCCGGATTCATCGACCTGCACGTGCATGGCGGCGGCGGCAAGGACGTCATGGAAGGCGGCGACGCCATCGATGTCATCGCGCGCCTGCATGCGCGCCACGGCACCACCAGCCTGCTCGCCACCACCATGACCGCGCCGCTGGACGAGCTGGAAGTCGCGCTCAAGGCCATCGGCAGCGCCAGCCGCAGGCGCGAACCAGGCAGCGGCCGCGCGCGCATCCTCGGCGTGCATCTCGAAGGCCCCTACATCAACCCCGGCAAGCTCGGTGCGCAACCCGACTTCGCCATCGAAGCAACACTGGAGCAGGTCGACTGGCTGGCCAGCTTCGCGCCGATCAAGCTGATCACCATCGCACCCGAAGTCGATGGTCACCTGGAACTGGTGCGCATCCTGACCACCGGCGGCATGCTGGTGCAGATTGGCCATACGCTGGGCACGTACGACGACGGCGTGGCTGCGCTGAAGAACGGCGCCGCCGGCTTCACCCACCTGTTCAATGCCATGAGCGGTTTCCACCACCGTGAGCCGGGCATGGCCGGTGCGGCGCTGGCCCATGCCGAGTACGCCGAACTGATTCCGGACCTGCTGCACGTGCATCCGGGCGCCATCCGCGCCGCGCTGCGCGCCATCCCGCGCCTGTACTGCGTGACCGACTCCACCGCCGCCGCCGGCATGCCCGACGGCGACTACACGCTGGGTCGCCAGGTGGTGCACAAATGCGCCGGCGGCGTGCGCCTGGACGACGGCACCCTGGCCGGCAGCACGTTGACCATGGACCAGGCGCTGCGCAACCTGATCGCCATGGGCCTGGACATTTCCGAAGCCTCGCTGCGCACATCAACCTATCCGGCCGACTACCTCGGCGTCAAGGAACGCGGCCGCCTGAAGCCCGGCTGCTTTGCCGACATCCTGGTGTTCGATCGCCAGTTCAAATTGAAAGAAGTCTACGTAGAAGGAGAACAGATTGACCTCGCTCATGCTTAAGGAGGCCCGCTCGGCCGGCAGTCATGTCGCCGAACAGCTCGCCCGCGACCAGGCCCACTATGCCGAACTGGGACGCTGGCTGCGCACCGCGCCGCCGTCGGGCATCGTCACGGTGGCGCGCGGCAGTTCCGACCACGCCGCCAATTATTGCGCCTACCTCACCATGGCACGCCTCGGTCATATCGTGGCCTCGCTGCCGATGTCGCTGGTGACGCTCAACAAGGCGCCGCTGATTGCCCGCGACGCGCTGGCCATCGCCATTTCGCAGTCGGGCCAGAGTCCGGATGTAATCGAACCGATCCGCTACTTCCGCGACGGCGGCGCCACCACCGTGGCCCTCGTCAACGACGCCGAATCGCCGCTGGCAAAAACCGCCGAATGGAGCCTGCCGCTGCATGCCGGCGCCGAACTCAGCGTGGCCGCGACCAAGAGTTTCATCGCCAGCCTGGTCGCCGGCGCCTTATTCGCCGGCCACTGGCAAGACGATGCCGGCTTCCTGCATGCGCTGGAAAGTCTGCCCGACTCGCTGCAGCGCGCCGCCGACAGCGACTGGTCCAAGGCGGTCGAGATACTCGCCCCGGCCAGGAACATCATGGTGGTCGGACGCGGCATCGGTTTCCCGCTGGCGCTGGAAGCTGCGCTCAAGTTCAAGGAGACTTCCGCCATCCAGGCCGAAGCATTCAGCGGCGCCGAAATCAAGCACGGCCCGATGGCGCTCATCAACGACGGCTACCCATTGCTGATGTTCGCCACGCGCGGTCCGACCCAGGCCGGCATGCTGCAGCTCGCAGCCGACATGCGCCAGCGCGGCGCGACGGTGTTGCTGGCGGCGCCGGCCGACATCGCCGAGCGCGATCTGACGCTGCCGACTGCCGTCACGCCCGACCTCGATCCGATCGTGGCAATCCAGGCCTTCTATGTCATGGCCGCACAACTCTCGGTGGCGCGCGGCATGGATCCGGACAAGCCGCGCCATCTGAGCAAGGTCACCAAGACCAGTTGAGCGAACACGTTGCCCAGCGAGGCCGAGCAGACAGGCGAAGCCCGAGCCGGAGGCCAAACCAACACGCAATCCGTAGATAAAAAAGCGCTTCCCCTGCGGTATTTTCCGCCTATGCCTGAAAAGGCCTGGGCGGCTTGTTTTTGAGCGCGTCATAAAGATGTTGCGCGCTTGAAGACAACTTGCGCCCCTTCTTGCGGATCAGCCCGAGCGTACGCTCAACCTTCGGCTCTACCAGCGGGATAGCCTTCAGGCGCGAATCATCCTGCGACGGCATCGCCAGATGCGGCACGGCAGCGACGCCCAATCCGGCCTCGACCCACGCCAGGGAAGTGCCGACGTGGCGGACTTCATAGACTGCACTCGGACGCACCTCGGTCGTTGCCAGCGCCTGGTCCAGCAACAGGCGATTGCCGCTGGAACGTGCTACCGCCACGTAGGGATATTTATCGATCTCGCGCCATTTCACGGAACGCCGCTGCGCCAGCGGATGATCATGCAGGCAAGCCAGCACAAAACGTTCGCTCATGATCTTTTCAAAGTCGATGTCGGCCTGCTGCGCACCGATGAAGTTGATGCCGAAATCGGCTTCGCCGCGCAGGACGCCGTGAAGCACTTCGTTGGCGCCTTCGTCAATCACCTTGATACGGATGTTCGGATAGGTGGCATTGAACTGCCTGATCACCGGCGGCAAATAGTGATATGCCACGGATGGCACGCATGCGATGGTCACTTCGCCGCCGGAACTGGCGGCAATCTCGCTGATGCTCAATAAAGAGCTTTCGACATTGGCGAGGATTTCCTGCGCCTTGCCATAGAACTCGCGTCCCACGACCGTCAATGCAACGCGGCGCGTGGTGCGTTCGAACAGCCTGACATTGAGCGCCTCCTCCAGCTTGTCGATGCGACGCGACAGGGCCGGCTGCGATAAGTTGATCGCACTCGCCGCGGCACGGAATCCCCCGCGCTCCACCACGGCCACCATGGCCTGCAAGTCGGCGATGTCGAAGCGAAGTTGTTTCATGCATGGGCTCCGGGTTGAAACAGATGAAATTACATTGATGCACTGAGTGCATCAAAATTATCAAACTATGCATTTTACTTTATCAATCCTGTTTGCAAGAATCGCTGTCTTGATGCCTGCGCCTGCCTGAACAGTCAGGAGATGATCGGCAATACGCAATATCTTTCGCCGGCACTGCGCTATAACGCATGCCGCATAAAAACAATAACGACCAGAGACAACACTTCTAACGGGATAACCAACCTCATGTTCATCATGCGCCGCAGCTTCATCATTTCCTGGCTGGCAATCATTGTCAGCATGTCGTCAGCAAATAGCTGGTCCGCGGAACTCAAGGTCATGAATTCGGGAGGCTTTACCGCGGCTTACAAGGCGCTGGCGCCCAGATTCGAGCAAGCCACCGGCAATACCTTGTCGACTGCCTGGGGCCCCTCCATGGGTGCTGCGCCGGAAGCCATCCCCAATCGTCTGCAACGCGGCGAACCGGCCGACGTCGTGATCATGGTCGGCTATGCGCTCGACGACCTGATCAAGCAAGGCAAGGTCATCCCCGCCAGCCGAACCGCGCTGGCCGATTCGCGCATCGGCATGGTGGTGCGCACCGGCAGCGCCAGGCCGGATATCAGCACTCCTGAAGCGTTGAAACAAGCCTTGCTGCATGCCAAGTCCATCGCCTATTCAGACAGCGCCAGCGGCGTCTATATAGAGCGCGAACTGTTCAAAAAACTCGGCATCGAGGAACAAGTCAAAGGCAAGGCGAAGATGATTCCCAGGATTCCCGTTGCCAGCGTCGTCGCCAACGGTGACTACGCGCTTGGCTTCCAGCAAGTCAGCGAACTTCTCCCGGTGCAGGGGGCGGACTTTGCCGGGAAAATTCCGGAGTCGCTGCAGAGCATCACCGTCTTTGCCGCGGGCATCCCGACAGGTGCGCAACATCCGGACGAAGCACGACAGTTGATCCGCTTCCTGAGTTCGCCGGAAGCGGTCGCCGAGGTTAACAAGAGTGGCCTGGACGCCTTGCCGGCCTTATCCGAAAAGCAACGTACAAAATAAACGCAACATGAAAGCTGTTAGAAAGCTATGCTTGCTTCAGTTGGGATAGACTGCGCTCCGCCGGCGCTCAATAACAAAAATCCGTGTCGCATACGCTGTTCAGAAAACACATAACCTGATCACCTTGGGTAGAGAGACAAACCATGACATCTCCAACATCTCAGTCGTCTGCATCGTCCTCGAAATTCGCCACCGTCCTGCGGGTCACCAGCGGCAATTTCATGGAAATGTTCGACTTCTTCCTCTTCGGTTTTTACGCCAGCTACATTTCGAAAGCCTTCTTCCCGAGCGGGGATGAATTTGCCTCGCTGATGCTGACCTTCATGACCTTCGGCGCCGGTTTCCTGATGCGTCCACTGGGCGCCATCATCCTCGGCGCCTACGTCGATCGCGTCGGCCGCCGCCAAGGACTGATCGTCACGCTGGCGCTGATGGCGCTGGGCACCATGCTGATCGCCTTCGTGCCGGGCTACGCCACTATCGGCTTGCTGGCGCCCGCGCTGGTGCTCATCGGCCGTCTGCTGCAAGGCTTCTCGGCCGGCGTCGAACTCGGCGGGGTGTCGGTCTACCTCGCTGAAATGGCGACACCCGGCCGCAAAGGCTTCTATGTCAGCTGGCAGTCAGCCAGCCAGCAAGTCGCGATCATCGTCGCGGCCGCCATCGGCTACGCCCTCAATATCTGGCTGACCAAGGACCAGGTCGGCGACTGGGGCTGGCGCGTGCCGTTCTTCGTCGGCTGCCTGATCGTGCCGGTGCTGTTCGTGATCCGTCGCTCGCTGCAGGAAACCGACGAATTCCTGGCGCGCAAACGCAAGCCGAACCTGAGCGAAATCTTCCGCTCGATGCTGGATAACTGGAAGCTGGTCATTGCCGGCATGATGCTGGTGTCGATGACCACGGTGTCGTTCTACCTGATCACCGTCTACACCCCGACCTTCGGCAAGAACGTGCTCAAGCTGAGCACCGAAAGCGCACTGATCGTTACCTTCTGCGTCGGCATCTCCAACTTCATCTGGCTGCCGGTCATGGGCGCGCTGTCGGATCGCATCGGTCGCCGTCCACTGTTGCTGGTGTTTACCGTACTCACCATCCTGACCGCCTACCCGGCCATGACCTGGCTGGTCGGCGACGCCACCTTCGGCAAGATGCTGGTGGTGGAACTGTGGCTGTCCTTCCTCTACGCCAGCTACAACGGCGCAATGGTGGTGGCGCTGACCGAAGTAATGCCGGTCGACGTGCGCACTGCCGGCTTTTCGCTGGCATACAGCCTCGCCACTGCGGTCTTCGGCGGTTTCACCCCGGCGATTGCCACCGGCCTGATCGAGATCACCCACGACAAGGCCGCACCAGGCCTGTGGATGAGCTTCGCCGCCGTCTGCGGCCTGATCGCCACGCTGGTGCTGTACAGGAAAAAATCGCTGGCGGTACCGCTGGCTGCCTGACCGGTCTGCGCAGAAAAGAAAAGCGGGAAGCGGCTTGCGCCCTTCCCGCTTTTTTCGTCTGTCGCCTTTCGGCAGTGGCAACATATGGATGCAATGACCGCAAAGTATGGTCAATTGAACCTCCCCGAACATCATGTCGGGTGTCAGTGGGAAACAAGTCGGTTCAGGCCGAAAAGTGCCCTGATAAAGTTCGGGTGTTTTACTGATCGCGAATGACTGCAAGTGGCGGACATCTCTCAGGCAGAAGCATCATTTCCTGGCTATCCTGAAGAGCTTCAATACTGAGACCTTGCCAGTTGCGTTTGCCAGACTTCCACGGCATCCGATTTGTCAGCAAGTCGTCAGCAAATCGGAAATATATCCCCTTAGAATGTCCAAAATAAATACACGGGGAACCGCATGAATATCTCTATTTCGCTCTCAATCACTCTATGCCTGGCATTATCCGCGGGATTGGCGCACGGAGGCGATATCGCCCTGATGCCCTCACAGCAGGCCGATTTTGTTGGCTCTTGCATCCCTTCATGTGAAAGAACGACCCGCAGTGACCCGACGGCGGCGGAGTGGAAAATGACGGCGTCGGAAATATCGTCGACCTGCACCTGCAATTGCAAGGAAATCGCCAAGCGCGTTACTCCAGCCCTTCGGGATTCGCTTCAAGACAAAGACAAAGCCACGGTACAGTCAAACACCGACATGCGCCGCATTTCCCTGGAAGCCATGAATGTCTGCTATCCCGCGTTTTTTTCATCGCGCAACAAGAGCCGCTGACCTGACCGACCGTCAGGTTGATCCTTTCCTGATGGCAGAAGACGACCTTCAGCAGACGACTCCTGAGAATCTGCACGCGCTGCTTGCTGAGATCGAAGCCGAACTTAAACTACACCTCCATCACAGCTAAAAATTGTCACCGCAGGGTCTGCTATCGGCCAGAAGGAGACGCTGGAACTGGTCGACCGTTAAAAAATAGAGGCACTACGAATTTCTGATTTATGCTTACCCAAGGCCTCATCATCAAAAAAAGAAAATGCAAGTCAAGCTAAAGAACATCATAAAGCGAGCTCTTATCGCATATTTGGGGGGGCTGGGAACGATTGGCGTGGTGCTTGCCATTTCGATTGGACATGGCTCCGGCTGGAGACCAGCTCTTGCTGGGTTACCGCTTTACGTAACCATTTTTGCGGGAATTACATACCAGTTGTTCAAGGAAGTTCGGGCGCTGAAGCGAGAAGAGCAGCAAGAGTCAAAGCAATAGAGAACCGGCTGCAAAATTGAGGCTTCAGTTAAAGCAATTTTTGCAATCATTTTCGATTTTCAGCGCTCATCTGGAGAAACGTCCGTTCAGGATTCGGAAAAGATTAAGGTCTGCTTCCGGCCAGGAGCAGACTTTATCTGGGTCGTTACAGTACATATTCGAAAGTCATCTCTATCCTGTCTCGTGGCACCAAGATAAAAGGAAACGGAATGTCGGAAATTTGGATAGATCACCTATCTATTGACGGCTGGCAAGAACCAGGCGTCTGGACTGATTACCTTGAGCAAGCACAGACGATACTAGGGGCAACGTTGACGCATCTGGACGCTAATGATCCGGTAAAGCGAAAAGTGGCGTTGCTTAAAGATGCTGGTGAATATGTTTGTGCATTCAACCCTCGTGAAGATAGTCGATGGGTGTTCGGTAAATTCGATGCAATTGGAGTTGAATTATCCATTCATCACCATCGTCAGCTTGGCCATTCCCCGAACTCGCTGAAATGGCATGTACCGCTCTCATTTATTGATACGCCAGAGAGTTTTGCACGACTAAAAGCACTGTTCGACTTGGGCAACCAGACATTCAAGCCGTTCTATGCATATGGTGATGATGTAACCCACATCAAAAGTAAGAAAAAATTATCTGGTGCTGTCGATATTCAGGCTGAGCTACTTGGCGTTTACTGGATGACCTATTTCAATGCGGCCTATGTAACTTTTTTTGGCGAGGACAAATTTAACGAGTTCCCGGGAGTTCGCTATGGCGATGACGGGAGTGTTATGACTCTTTTAGGCGATAGCCCAAAGTCCGTGTCTAAAGAGCTTCGAGAACGGTTAGCTTCGGCACTTGGTAGCCAATCGTTTGTCAATTCAAGTGACGTGCTTGGCAAATTGCCAGGCCGCTTTGCATTGACCTTCCAACAACTGCTTGCTGCTAATAAGCATTTAACAAATTAAGGTATTGATGCCATTAGCCGCTATGTCCGCAACCGGCCAGTTGCGGATATCCCTGAACACGGTCAAATGTCATGCCATGAAGTACCGACCTTGACCAACGCTTTGAAGATCGATTTCATCTCTGATACCGGATTGTCCGTAGTATGAGGATCATTCCCGGTTGGCGAGTCGACAGAAAGCAGGAGTGAAAATTGATATACCCGTATCATTACCGATGCATCAACATTTATAAGATTCTCTCTGCCGTTGTCGTGTCCATGGTCAGCATTGGGAGCGCATGCGCAACTTCAATAACACCCGCGCCCCCTCGTGAGGATACCCATGGCAGCACCATCGCCTTTGCGTCTGTAACGCCTCAGCGCATCAAGGATTTTGTGGAGCGTGCTGTCAGCACCAAGGTCCCGATCACGGGACGCTTGACGTTCCCTGAAGCGATGACTTCTACCGTTCCGGCGGTAATCATTCTGCACGGAAGCAGTGGCGTCAATCCAGGTGAGATGGTCTGGGCACAACGCTTGAACTCGATGGGATTTGCCAGCTTCGTCGTCGACAGCTTTACAGGTCGAGGCGTAACCAATACCGAGACTGACCAAACTCAGCTGTCGATGACGGTGGGTATGGCGGATGCCTACTTTGCTCTACGCTTGCTCGCGGCCGATCCACGTATCGACAAAAATAAAATCAGCGTGATGGGTTTCTCGCGTGGAGGGATTGCCGCACTTTATTCCGCGCTAGAGCCGTTCCGACGCGCCGTGATCGAAGACGATCTGCACTTTGCGGCACATATAGCCTTCTACCCCGGATGTGGCATACATTACACGTCGGCGCATCTGGATGGCGCTCCGATACTGATGCTGCTTGGCGGCAAGGACAATTACACGCCGGCAGCGCCGTGTGTGACGTACGCCAACGATTTACGCAAGCAAGGCGCACAGGTAACGCTGAAGACTTACCCCGATGCCTATCACGGATTTGACAGACCGACACGACTTCATGTCCTCAAGTCAGCCACAAGCGCGCGCGAATGCCATGGCGTCTATGATCTGGATACAAACAAATTCACGATGCGCAAAGATGAGAAAACATTGTCGGGGGCTGAGGCTACGGCAGAATCCAAGCGCTGTCTCAGCTATGGAGTGATGCTTGGCGGCGATACGCTCGGGCGCGAGCAATCGCCACTTGATGTCGCCGCATTTCTCAAATCTGTGTTCGATAGTGGTCAATAAAATCCAGAGCTCGGGGAATGCCAATATGTCCGCAATCGGCCAGAGCTGCCGTGCCGTACTCGACACAACAAGACCTGATCCGTTGACAACAAAAAAAGGAAGCCGGAATGAAATATCTTTGGGCCTTGGCGTTCGCTTTCGTACTAATGCCAACACTGGCACAGGCGGCGGGTGCCAACGAACTGAGTCTGGATGGCGTGGATTACCTTCACCGCTGGTCAAAGAACGGGCAGAACGAATTCACACCGCCAGCCGAAAGCGACCTGACTCGATGGAACGACATGATCACCATCAATGTCATCGACAAGGTCTCCGACGGGGACAAGTTGGCGGAGCTGGCCAACAGAATATTAGGTACCTATCAAGCCGCCGGCAAAATCCTGCGGACCAATTCGTTACCCCGTACCCAAGACCGTGCCGCTGAGCATTTCATTGGCGCAGTCCTGGGAAGCCAGGGGTTTCTCGAGGCCGTATTCGCACGCGTTGTACTTGTCGACGGCACGGGTCTTGTCATCGTGCATTCGCATCGCATCTATGGTCAGAAAGTGGGGCCGGAAATGGCCGACTGGTTGCGGAAGAACGGCCCGCGCAGCGAGCAGGTGCTGATGGATTGGAAGGACGTTCCCCGCCCGGTTGAATTGCGAAAAATGCCTCAGAGTGCGCAGTAGCGCCGGAAATATTTCCTGATGCAATACATTGAGCCGCAGGCCGGATCCGATCGTTACGGATGGCGGAAGACGCGATGGTTGGTTGAATGATACTGAGCGCATTGCGCTCAAACCTGCCACGCTCCATCCTTGTAAACCAGCTCGTCATCCAGATAGACGCCCTCGGTCACTGCAAACACGTCAATGTGATAGCGCGCTGTCGTGCGCCTGATATTCGGCTTGCTGTAGACGCCATGCTTGGCGCCGAGCGACAGGTGGATGCCGCACATGCGTTCGTAGGTGCCGATGTCGTCGACCATGCAGTCCCTTGAAAACGCACGGTTCATGCCGAACCCTAGCTCGCGCAGCCAGACCTCTCCTTCATCGGCACGAATCTTTTCCAGCACCTGATCGAAGTCCGGCGTGGAGTCGATGACCTCGGTCACGCGGCCTTTAGCGATCACCAGGGTGATCGGTTGCTCTGGCCGGTTCACCCGGAAGGTGGTGTCGCCAAACACAAAAATGCGCACGCGTCCGTTCACCGCCTCCAGGTCCTGTGATTCGGTGAATACTTCGCCGATGGGGAATTGACCGCCGACGTTGTTCATCTCGCTGTAGTCGCCGATGTTCAGCTTGGCCGGTTCGAACGGTGCAGCAAAGACCAGACGCTCGCCGCCGCTGTCGACCACCCCGCCCTGCGCGCGATCGATCCGCGTCTTCAGGGCGTAGCCGACGCCGCGGTAATACGTCGGGTCATAGGCCAGCGACGCAATGTAGTAACCGGCCTGCGCCCCGGGCATGCGCGACAGATGGGGATGTTCGATGACCTTGAGCGAACGCTTGAACAGCTCGACCCGCAGGCGGAACGCCTCGAGGCGAAAGTTGGTGGATTGAATCAACACCACCAGATCGCCGGGCTCAAGGCCGGCAAAGGCGGCCAGCACCAGGTCCGGTGCGACTGCATCGAAATCGATGAAGCGCGCGGTCGGCAGGCAACGCCGATAGGCTTCCGTCAGGGCGACCGCCAGATCGCAGCGCGTGTCGGCCACCACCAAGGCGGCGCGCGGCGGCGCATGCTCGATCGCCATGCCGAGGATGTCGTGCAGATGCTTTTGCGCGAGATCGACTGATTCCATTGGAATCGTGCCGAAGGGTGGCGTGGCCGGCTCTTGGTTCTCTAGGGATTGCATTGTCTATGTAGTGCGTCGGAATGTGGCGGGATGTCGATTCAGGGCGCGAGCTTCACGAGGACGCAGTATTTCCTGTCAGGCCTGCATTTTAATCGACATTGGATAGCGTCTGCCATGCCGGCATATGTCGTCAGGCGTCTGAGGAACCGCCCTGCTTCTGATCGGCAGTTATCTTTGGCCGTCACGATGCGGTACTAAATAGAAAGCCGGCTTCCGCCGGCTTTCCGATTTTACAGACTAACCCGTCAACAGTTACTTGAAAGCATCCCGCAACGCTTTCATCTTCACCGGCGAATCCGTCATCACCACATCCACACCCAATTGCTGCGCGCTGCGATAGGCCGCTGCCGAGTCGACGCCGAACACCATCACGTGCGTGTCCGGATTGCTGCGGAAGCATTTCATCGCCGCCGGGGTCCACCAGTGCGCGACGACTTCGGAGACGCCTTCGCCGAGCGTGAACTTCTCCACCACCGCGACCTTGCGCTCCAGCTCGATGCCCGACCAGGTACCCGCTGCGGGCGGCGCATCGCAAGCGCCGCCGTTCAGCGCGATGCGCGCCAGGCGATCGCGGGTGGCGTCGCGCGACTCGAACACTTGCGCCTTCGGCTGTTGCGCCATGAGTGCGATCACGTTGGCGTCGGTGGAATAGAAACGCACGCGCTGCCAGGCGTTTTCTTCAGCGATCACCTTGGCGACCGCATTGACCAGCGCCTCCGCCGGCACCTGCTTCATGTCGATGACGATGGCCGTCGATACCGGCACGGCGCGCAAGGCTTCCCGCAGCGTCGGCACGTTCACCGGCTGCCGGCGATACGGATAACTCTTGTTGCCGGCGGCGTCGGTGACCGCATACATATGGCCGGCATTGAGCGCGGTCAGCTGCGCCGCGGTGAGCGTGTTGACCGCGCCCTTGCCGTCGGTCAGTGCGGCCGCGTCGGCCGGACGATACAGCACCGGTACCCCGTCGCTGGAGACCTGCACCGTCATCCACAGGATGTCGGCGCCGTGCTTCAGCGAACTCTGCAAGGTCGGAATGGTGTTCTCGGGACCGTCGCCGGTGCCGCCGCGATGGGCGGCGATCAGCGGCTCGGCGCCGGCCGTCAGGGCCACGCCCAGCAATGCCGAAGCAATAGCGAATTTGATGGAAGTTGTCATGCGCACTCTCCTTCCCGCGCTCAGAACTTGTGGCGGATGCCGGCGGTCAGGACGTTCTGCGTGTTACTGCCACCCGGTGCCACGTACAGGCCCGGGTTGAACATGTCCGACGAACGGATGTTGGCGTAGAACAGATACAGGTCGGTGCGTTTGGACAGGAAGTGATCCACGCCCAATGACACCTGCGTCGCCTTGCCGTCGCTACTCGCGCCGACGAACTTGGAGTGCGTCGTCACGAGGTTGGCCAGCAATTGAGTCGTCGCCGTGACGTTGTAATTGACGCCGAAATCGATCAGGTCGACCTTGCTGTTATTGACGCCGCCGAAGGTGAACGCCGCACCGGCTGCGCCGGTGAAACCGGTCATTGCCGTGCCGGCTGCGACGGCCAGCGGCTGCTTGACCTGCGAGTAAGAACCGTACAGGCGCACGTCGCCGAGCTTGTAGGAGCCGCCGACCAGGAAAGTTTTCAGCGACGTACTGGCGATGCCGCCGGTGACGGCGCCTGGCGCGACGCCGGAGTCGCTGGATCCGGCGAAGGTGTTATTGGCCGTCAGCTTGTTCTGAAAATACGCGGCGCCGAACGACAGCGGGCCGTTGTTGTAGCTGCCGCCGACGCCGAACGATTGGCCGGCGCCGGTCGATCCCGCCTGTTCGCCGAAGCCGTACAGCGCGCTCAGGGTCACGCCGCCGAACACAGGCGAGTTGTAGCGCACCGAATTGTTGACGCGCGAACCCTGCGTGCGATCGAGGTTCAGGGCGTGGATGTTGTTGACCAGGCTGCCGAAATCGAGCGCGCCGTTGTAGGGCGCCAGATCGTCGATGTAGTCCTTCTGGCGACCCAGATAGACCGTCCCGAGGCTGCCCGACAAACCGACGATGGCGGTGCGACCGAAGAACAGGCCGCCCTGCGCCAGCGCACCGGTGTCGGCGTTGAAGCCATTCTCCAGCGTGAACAGCGCCTTCAGTCCGCCGCCCAGATCCTCCACACCTTTGAAGCCGATGCGCGAACCCTGCGCCACCGCTGTATCCATGCTCAGGCGCGAACCGGTGCCGGTCGGATTGCCCGGGGTGGCGTTGGCGACCTTGTCGGTATAGGTCAGGCTGGGATTGATGATCCCGTAGATGGTGACGCCCGATGAGGCGTCGGTCGTTTGCGCTTGCGCAGTGGCGGCGACGGAAAAGCCGGCGAAGCACAGCGGCAGCGACATGGCGAGAGCAGTTTTTTTCATGAATGGTTTTCAGAAAAGTTGAATGAGGGTGGAGCCGGATTGCGGAGCGAACTATGCCCGCGATATATGACATCGCCATGACGTTGTGATGATATGAAAGTCAATTTATGTTCATATGAACGTCACGATCCGGTAACAATCGGCCGATAACATTCACCACGTTTTCAAATGAACCAGTGAATGGATAAGTGAACATGTCGGCAACGCCCGCAGTTACTCCCTCCCTCAAGCCCGTCCTCAAGCCGGCATCGTTGCGCCACAACGAGATCATTGCGCTGTTCCGTCAACACGGCTTCCTGACGATGGAGGCGCTGGCCGAGCATTTCGCCGTCACCACGCAGACCATCCGGCGCGACATCAATGCGCTGTGCGACGCCGATATCCTGCGACGCCGGCACGGCGGCGCCGAACTGATCCTGTCGGCGCGCAACCAGCCGTACGACATGCGCCGCATCAACAACCTCGAACAAAAAGCCGAGATCGGCGCCGCCGTCGCCGCGCTGATCCCGAACTCGTGCAGCGTGCTGATCGGCATCGGCACCACGCCCGAGCAAGTCGCGCTGGCCCTGGCCAAGCACGATCACCTCACCGTCATCACCAACAACCTGCGCGCAGCGTTGGCGCTGTCGACCAACCAGAACAACCAGGTCATCGTGCCGGGCGGCACGCTGCGCTTTCCGAATCCGGAAATCCTCGGCAACGATGCCGACAAACTGTTCCGCAACTTCCGCGCGGACTTCGGCATCTACGGCGTCGGCGGTGTCGACACCGACGGCACGCTGCTCGACTTTGACCGCATGGAATCGAGCTCGCGCCAAGCCTTGCGCGAGAGCTGCCGTACCCAGATCCTGGTCACCGACAACTCCAAATTCGGCCGCCAGGCGCCGGTGCGCGGCGGCCATCTTTCAGACCCCGACATCCTGGTTACAGACAGCCCCCTGAGTCCGGCGCTGGCCGCCATGCTGGCCGGCAATACCCGTGTCGTCGTGACTTCGCAGCCCGGACACGACACCGATGACCTGATGCGTACCTCCGGGGCCACGGGCAACTCCGTGATGGCCGCCATCGCAGCGGGGAAATGAACATGCAGGACACCAACATGAACACAGACGTCGCCATCCGCCTTACCGGCATCAGCAAATCCTGGGGTACGCATCAGGTCATCAAGTCGCTCGACCTGGAATTCGGCCGCGGCCAATTGGTCGCCCTGCTCGGCCCGTCCGGTTGCGGCAAGTCGACCTTGCTGCGTTTGCTGGCAGGACTTGAAACACCGGACAGCGGCCGCGTCGAAATCGACGGCAAGGATGTCACCACAGCAGCGCCGTCGGCGCGCGGCTTGTCGATGGTGTTCCAGTCGTATGCACTGTTTCCGCACCTGAACATCGCCGAGAACATCTGCTTCGGCATGCAGGTGCGCGGCGTGCATGCCGCCGAGCGTCGCCAGCGCCTGCAGGACGCCCTGGCGCTGACCAATTTGCAGGGACTCGAACAACGCAAGCCGGCCCAGCTGTCGGGCGGCCAGCGGCAGCGCGTGGCGCTGGCGCGTGCCATCGTCGCCGGTCATTCGATCTGCCTGATGGACGAACCCTTGTCCAACCTCGACGCCAAGCTGCGCCATTCCGTCCGTCATGAAATCCGCGCGTTGCAGCAACGGCTCGGCATGACCGTGGTGTACGTCACCCACGACCAGACCGAGGCGATGGGCATGGCCGACAAGATCGTGCTGATGAACGGCGGCGGCATCGTGCAAAGCGGCACGCCGGCGGAGTTGTATGAGACGCCCGCCACGGCATTCTCGGCAAGCTTCATCGGCAGCCCGCCGATGATGCTGATGGCGGCCGAGAAATTGCCGCCGGCCTTGCGCGCCGGCATCGCGCCTGCCGGCGGCGATGCGAAGACCCTGATCGGCGTGCGTCCCGAGCATTTCCATATCGTCGCGCCGTCGTCGACCGAGTTGTTCGGGACCGTCACCGGCGTCGAATTCCAAGGCGCCGAATCCTACATCTACCTCGACCTGCCGGGCGGCGACGACATCATCGTGCGCAGTCCGGAAAAAAGCCGGCTCAAGCTGGGCGACAGGGTCGGCCTCGGCTGGCATCCCGCGGACGCCCACGTATTCGCCGCCGACAATGGCCGCCGCCTGCAACCGCTGGCCGGCCGCGACAACGGGGTTGATGACCACATCGCGCCAAGGCTGGCCGCAGTGCTCTGAACGCTTTCACCGCATCCGGACTTGTCACGCTTTTCACCTGCACTTTCAACACGACCACCTCAAAAAGGAACAACCATGCTGAGCAAACTCATCAAAAAAACAGCGTTGGCGGCACTCTTCGCCAGCGCACTGACAGCATCGTCGATGGCCTGTGCCGCGACCGAACTGACCATGTACTATCCGATCGCCGTCGGCGGCCCGCTGACCGACGTGATCGACGGCATGATCAACGACTTCCAGAAGTCCAATCCGGACATCAAGGTCAAGGCGGTCTACTCCGGCAATTACGACGAGACCCGCGTGCGCGCGCTGTCGGCAATCAAGGGCGGCCAGCCTGCGCAGCTGTCAGTGCTGGGTGCGCTCGACACTTACGATCTCATTGACCAGAACCTGATCGAGCCCTTCGACAAGGTCGCCACCAGCGCCGAAGACAAGGCCTGGCTACAAAGTTTCTATCCCGGCCTGATGGCCAACGGCACCATCGGCGGTCATGTCTGGGGCATTCCGTTCCAGCGCTCGACCATCGTCATGTTCTACAACAAGGACATGTTCCGCGCCGCCGGCCTGAACCCCGACGCGCCGCCAAAGACCTGGAAGGAAATGCTGGCCGCCGCCACCAAGCTGACCGGCAAGGACAAGTTCGGCCTGATGATTCCGTCGACCGGTTATCCGTATTGGATGTTCCAGGCGTTCGCGATCCAGAACGGCGTCTCGTTGATGAACAAGGAAGGAACGCAGGTGTACTTCAATACGCCAGCTGCCGTCGAAGCGCTGGAGTTCTGGCGTTCGCTGGCCGCTACGCACAAGGTCAGCCCGGCCGGCGCGATTGAATGGGGCACGCTGCGCCAGGCATTCGTGCATGGCCAGACCGCCATGATGTGGCACACCACCGGCAACCTGACGGCCGTGAAGAAGGAAGCCAAGTTCGACTTCGGCGTCGCCATGCTGCCGGCCAACAAGCAACCGGGCTCGCCGGTCGGCGGCGGCAACTTCTACCTGTTCAAGGGTTCCTCGCCTGCTCAGCAAGCCGCGTCGGTTACCTTCGTGCGCTGGATGACGGCGCCGGAACGCGCTGCGCAATGGTCGATCGCGACCGGCTATGTCGGCACCAGCCCGGCGTCGTACAACACACCGGCCTTGCGCGACTACGCCAAGACCTTCCCGCAAGCACTGGTGGCGCGCGATCAGTTGGCGGTCGCGATTCCGGAGTTCTCGACCGAGCAGACCGCCCGCGTGCGTGAAGCGCTGTCGAATGCCGTGCAAGCTGCGCTGACCGGCACCAAGACGTCGAAGCAGGCGCTGGATGAAGCGCAGGCGACTGCCGAGCGTTTGCTGAAGCCTTACCGTTAATCCGCGTTCTTCTGTAAAAACTGCACCGCTGTCGTCCCCGGCCTTCGCGGGAACGACAGCAACAAGACCCGATCACCGGACACGATCCTGATGAACCAAGCAACACACCTGGCGCCGGCAAATCCTGTCGACCGCCGGCTGCACAACCTGTTCGGCTGGGGCCTGCTGACGCCATCGCTGATCCTGCTGACCTTGTTCGCCTTCTATCCGATGCTGGCGACGCTGTGGAGCAGCTTCCATTCGCGCGGCACCGCGCGCCGTCCCAGCGTGTTCAACGGCATCGACAACTATCGCGACCTGCTGAGCGATCCCACCTTTTGGCAGGTCGCCGGCAACAACCTGCTGTATGCGGGTGTGACCGTTCCCGTTTCGATCGCGCTGGCGCTGGGCATGGCGCTGTGGGCCAATGCCCGCATCGGCGGCCGCAGCCTGGTGCGCACCGCCTTCTTCACGCCAACCATGCTGCCGATGATTGCGGCGGCCAACCTGTGGCTGTTCTTCTATACGCCCGGCCTCGGCCTGCTCGATCACATCACTGCACTGTTCGGCATCGGCCCCACCAACTGGCTGGGCCAGCCCGGCACTGCGCTGTGGTCAGTGATGGCTGTGACGATCTGGAAGGAATCCGGCTTCTTCATGATCTTTTACCTGGCCGCATTGCAGGCGATCCCGCCTGATCTGCGCGAAGCCGCGCGCATCGAAGGCGCCGGCCGCTGGGCCTATACCCGCCGCATCGTGCTGCCGCTGCTGATGCCGACCACGCTGTTCGTGCTGATCAATGCGCTGATCAATTCGGTGCGCCTGATCGACCACCTGTTCATCCTGACCAAGGGCGGTCCGGACAACGCCTCCAAGCTGATCCTGTACTGGATCTGGGAAATGGCCTTCGCCTATCTCGACCAGGCCGGCGCCGCCGTGATGACCGTGCTAGTGCTGGCCGCACTGGGCTTGATCGCTGCGCTGCAATTCATGTTCTTTGACCGTCGCATCCACTACCGATGAACACTCTCGCCGTTTCCTCGTCGGCTGCATCCGCTCCCGCTGCAGCGCCTGTCTCGCATGACCGCTTCTGGAACATCGTCGACACCCTCGGCGCCTGGCTGCTGGCGCTGCTGTGGATCGCGCCGCTGTTGTTCGCGCTGTGGGCCGCATTCCATACTTCCCACGCCGCGCTGGCGTTCGACTGGCGCGCCCCGCTGGTGCTGCAGAATTTTCGCGACGCCTGGCAGTCGGCGCCGTGGCTGCGCTACTTCCTCAACACCTTCGTGCTGGTCAGCCTGATCCTGGCCGGCCAGTTCACGCTGTGCACGCTGGCCGGCTTTGCCTTCGCGCGCTTCCAGTTCAGCGGCAAGAACGTCGTGTTCGTGCTGGTGCTGCTGCAACTGTTCGTGCTGCCGGAAATCCTCATCGTTGAAAACTACGCGATGGTCACGCGCCTCGGCCTGTTCGATACGCCGTTCGGCATGGCGGTGCCTTACATGGCTAGCGCCTTCGGCATCTTCCTGCTGCGCCAGGCTTTCATGCAGATTCCGCGCGAACTGGAAGAAGCGGCGCGCATCGAAGGTTGCGGCTGGTTCGGCGTGCTGTGGCGCGTGTATGTGCCGGCGGCGAAGCCGGTCTACCTGGCTTATGCGCTGGTGTCGGTGGCGACGCACTGGAACAATTTCCTGTGGCCGCTGATCGTGACCAACTCGCCGGCAACGCGACCGCTGACGGTCGGACTGTCGCTGTTCGGCGCACCCGAAAGCGGCGTCAACATCTCCATCATCAGCGCCGCCACGCTGGTCGCGATTGCGCCGCTGATGATCGGCTTCCTGGTATTCCAGCGCCAGTTCATCCAGGCCTTCCTGCGGGCAGGCATCCGTTAAATTTCTCCCAACACCAACAACACATCTGATGAAAGTCATACAAATCACCGACATCCACCTGGTGCCGGACGGGAACCTCTTGTTCGGCGAAGATTCGGTCACGCGTTTCCGCCACTGCATCGCCCATGTCAATGAACACCATCCTGATGCCGACCTGTGCGTCATCACCGGTGACCTCACCCACGACGGCGACGAAGCCTCGTATCGCATCCTGGCCGATTGCCTCAAGGAGCTGAAACTGCCGGTGCGCCTGCTGCTCGGCAACCACGACGAGCGACCTGTGTTTCGCAGCCTGTTTCCCACCATGCCGGTTGATGAACACGGCTTCATCCAGGGCGTGCACGACGCCGGCGACACGCGCCTGGTGTTCCTCGACACCAAGGAGGCCGGCACCCACGAAGGCCGCCTGTGCGCCGACCGGCTGGCCTGGCTGGACCGCATGCTGGCCGAAGCCGGCGAACGATCGGTGTACATGTTCTCGCATCACCCGCCGTTCGAACTCGACCTGCCGTCGATGGACTGGATCCGCCTGCGCGAAGAAGCCGACCTGCGCGCGCTGGTGAAGAAGCACGGCAACGTGCGCTACATGTTTTCCGGCCACGTGCATCGGCCGTCGGGCGGCACCTGGTACGGCACGCCGTTCGCCACCGTGCCCGGGACCAACCACCAGCATGCACTTGACTTTGCGCTGACCGGCCCGGCCACGACCTCGATGGAACCGCCCGCCTACGCCGTGCTGAGCCTGCGCGACGCCGGCGTGGTGGTGCACTATCACGCGTTCATGGACAAGTCGCAGCAGTTTCCGTATTACGGCTGAAGCATAATTTCGGCCCAATGAAAAACGGGGAGGCACAATGTGCGCTCCCCGTTTTTCTTGAGGTCCGACCAGCGACCTGATGACCTGATTTTGGCTTAGCTACCCTTGCGCGTCTTGAACGCCGGCACGAACAGATCCGACCATACCGCAGGTTTGGTCTTGATGGTGCCGGCCTTGTCCATGAACACCACGTATTGCATGATGTCCTCTGGCGTGGTCGTGAATTGCGTATCCGGATCGGCCAGCATCTTCTCGACTTCATCCTGCGTCAGCTTCATCTTCGACACGCGCAGGAAAGTCTCGGCTGCGCCCTTGCGGTTCTTGGCGATGTAGGCGTTGGCTTCTTCCTGGGCTTCCATGAAGGCTTGCGTCAGCTTCGGGTTCTTTTCGGTGAACTGCTTGAGCGCGAACACCACGTCGATGGTGATGTGGCCCAGGACGTCCGACGAATTCAGCACGCGGCGGATCTTCGGATCCTTGACTTCCTGGTACGAGAACGGCGGCGAGGTGAAATGGCCGGTGATTTCGGTCTTGCCCGACAGCAGTGATCCGAGCGCTTCCGGATGGCTCAGGCTGACGGTCAGCGGATCGAGCTTGGCGTAATTCTCGATACCGAAGGTCTTGGCCACGGCCATTTGCAGCAGCACTGCGGACAGCGAGGTCTTGATGCCGGGAATCGCGATCTTGTCCTTGGCGGTGAAGTCCTTGAGCGACTTGACGTTCGGGTTATTGGTGTTGAGCCACAGCGGCGAGGTGCTCAGCGCACCCAGGCCGGTCACTTCCGAACGCGGGATGCCGCGTGCCTTCGACCACAATGTGATGAAGCCCGGTGCGCCGGTGCCGGCGATGTCCAGGTTGCCGGCCAGCATGGCGTCGTTGATGACATTGCCGCCGTCGAGCAGCACCCAGTTGGTCTTGACGTCGCCCAGGCCAGCCGCCTTGGCGTGTTTCTCGATCAGGCCCTGGTCGCGGATCACCATCAGCGGCAGGTACAGCAAGCCGTAGCCGTGCGACAGGCGCACCACCGGCGCTTCGGCGCGGGCCGGAATACTTGCGGCCAGCATGGACAAGCCCAGGGTTACGACCGTCATCAGTTTTGAAAATTGTCTGCGTTTCATTCTGTCTCCTTGGAAGGTGGCGATTTATATCGTTTTTTTGGATTTAATGTTGCATGCCCCAGCGGCGGATGGTGCGTTTTTCTATCTTGGCGAAGATCATGTTTTCCACAAACAAGCCAATGATGATCACGAAGAACAGGCCCGAGAATACGTTGGCAGTTTCCAGCTGGTTGCGGTTTTCAAAGATGTACCAGCCCAATCCGCCGGTGCCGGACGACACGCCGAACACCAGTTCGGCCGCGATCAGCGTGCGCCAGGCAAATGCCCAGCCGATCTTGAGGCCGGTCAGGATGCTCGGGAATGCGGCCGGAATCAGGATGTAGCGCACCAGCGCAAAACGCCGCAGGCCGTAGTTCTGCCCGACCATGCGCATGGTGGCGGACACCGAGCGGAAACCGGCGTGGGTATTCAAGGCCACCGCCCACAGCACCGAATGCACCAGTACGAAAATGATGCTGCCGGTGCCGAGGCCGAACCAGATCAGCGCCAGCGGCAGCAAGGCGATCGCCGGCAGCGGGTTGAACATGGACGTGAGCGTTTCGAGGAAATCGTTGCCGATGCGCGAGCTGATCGCTACCGTGGTCAGCAGGCCGGCCAGCAGGATGCCGAGGCTGTAACCGATCAGCAGCGTCTGCAGCGAAACGGCCGCGCGTTGCAGCAGCACGCCGCTGCCGATGCCGCTCATGAAGGCGTGCAGGGTTTCGCTGAAGCTGGGAAACAACAGCGAATTGTCGAGCCAGCGGCCGTAAACTTCCCATACCAGCGCCAGCACCAGCAGGATCGCGGTCTTGCGGATCCAGCTGATGCGGTAGACGGCTTCAAAGGCCGACAGCGGGCGCTGCACTTCGGCGACGGCGTTGCGATTCGGTTCGACGACGATTTCCGGACGCACGAAGAGTGTGCTGTTGTTGGTCATGGCGATGTCTCTCTTTCTTTGTATTTATTAATCAGCGCAGATCAGTGCGCGAACAGCATGTCGTTGATGCGCTGCTCCAGTTGCGCCTGGCTGGCGGTGCCCATTTCTTCCGGCGGGATGCTGTTGAGTTCCGCCCTCACCTGGCCCGGATGCGGCGACAGCAGCAGGATGCGGGTGCCGATGCGGATCGCTTCTTCGATCGAATGGGTGACGAACAGCACCGTGAAATTGGTGTCGTCCCACAGGCGCAGCAACTCGTCCTGCATCTTGCGGCGCGTGAGCGCGTCGAGTGCGGCGAACGGCTCGTCCATCAGCAGCACGTCCGGCTCCATCGCCATGCCGCGCGCAATCGAGACGCGCTGCTTCATGCCGCCCGAGAGCGTGTGCGGATAGCTGTCGATGAATTTGGCGAGGCCGACTTTCTCGATGTAATACGCGGCGCGGTCGGCAGCTTCCTTGCCTTGCAGGCGGCCGCTGGCGTGCAGCGCGAACTCGACGTTCTGGCGCACGGTCTTCCACGGCAGCAACTGGTCGAACTCCTGGAACACCATCATGCGGTCCGGACCCGGCTGGGTGACTTCCCGGCCCTTGAGGCGGATCTTGCCGCTGGTCGGCTGCAGGTAACCGCCGATGGCCTTGAGCAGGGTCGACTTGCCGCAGCCGGATGGCCCCAGCAGGATATAGCGGTCGGACGGGTGGACGTTGAAACTGACTTGCTGCGTTGCGGTAACCAGCGAGTCGGCGGTCTTGTATTGCAGGGTGACGTTGTCGATTTCCAGCAAAGGCGTGGACGGATCGACGGGCGTGACGGAAGACTGCAGCGCAGCGGCTTGATCGTTTTTCACAGAATCTCCTGTAGGCTTTTATAAGTTCTGTGAAGGATGCTAATCTCGCAAGCTGTAACGAAACTGACATACACGCAGGAATGGACTGCGATATCTTGCCGATATCGAAAATATATAAGGTATTCAAGGGCCGGCTCCCAACTTGCCCCATTACAACGGATTTCTCATCATGCGCATACTCCTGGTTGAAGACACGGCCGATGTCGCCGAAGCGATCGTCGCCCACCTGTCGCGCATCGGCCACACGGTGGACTGGCAAAGCAAGGGCAACGACGCCGCCCGGCTGGTCACCGATCCCTACGACCTGATCATCCTCGATGTCATGCTGCCGCAGCAGGACGGCTTTTCGCTGCTCACACGCGTACGTGAAAAAGGCCTGTCCACGCCGGTGCTGATGCTGACCGCCTGCGCCGAAATCGAAGAACGCGTACGTGCGCTGGATCTCGGCGCCGACGATTACCTGATCAAGCCTTTCGATTTCCGCGAGTTGGAAGCGCGCATCCGCGTCTTGCTGCGCCGCAGCGGCGGCGAAGCCACCAACCTGCTCAACTGTGCCAACCTGACCATTGACCGCAAGAGCCGCACGGCGGTGCTGGACGGCCGGCCGCTGGAACTGACGCGGCGCGAAGTCACGCTGCTCGAAATTATCGCGGCGCGCCCGGGCCGCATCTTCGGCAAGGATGAACTGATCGACCGGCTGTTCAGCGTCGACGACACGCCCAACGCAAACACCGTCGAGCAATACGTCGGCCGCCTGCGCAAGAAACTGGCCGGCGCCGGTTTTGAAATCCGCACCTTGCGCGGCCTCGGCTACCAGCTGGTGCTGCTGCCGGCCGCTGCGGTCCACCATCCATGATCGTCGCCGGCCGTTCGCTTTATACGCGCCTGGTGATGCGGGTGGGCATCGTCCTCGCGATCAGTTCGGCGGCGCTGCTGATCGCGATCTGGATTTCCACCCAACTGGCGGCCAATGAGGCCTATGACCGCATCCTGTCCGGCAGCGCCTTGCAGATCGCCGAGAACACCTGGTACCAGAACGGCGCGGTCAACGTCGATGTGCCGCTGGCGGCGTTCTCGATGCTCACCGCCGGCGACCAGGTGTTTTATGTCGTGATCGATCCCGATGGCCGCACGGTCGCGGGCGATCCGGATTTCAAGCCGGAGATTCCCTGGAACAAACTGGAAGACGGTCCGCTGCTGCAGGACGGCGCCTATCTCGACACACCCGTGCGCATGGCGGTCATCGGCCGCCGCATGCCGGTCGCGGGTGAGCATCCGTGGGCCGTGATCGTGCTGGCGCAGACCAACAATGCGCGTATGTCCTTCGCCAAGAGCGTCGGCACGCGCGCCTTGCTGGTGATTCTGGCGATGGGTGTGCTGACGCTGGTCGCCGCCATGTTCACGCTGTACCAGGCGCTCTCGCCGTTGAAGAAAATCGAAGCAGCGATCCGCGAGCGCGACCTCAACGACCTGTCGCCGTTGTCGATCACGGTGCCCATCGAGACGCACGCGCTGGTCAGTTCGATCAACGCCTTCATGCAGCGGCTGGCGGTACATCGCGCCACCATGCGCCGGGTGATCGGCGATGCCGCGCATCAGTTGCGCACCCCGGTGACGGCGCTGGTTTCGCAGATGGAGTTGCTGTCGGCGCAACACGATGAAGAAGGCCGACGCCATCATCTGGACCGCCTGCGCACCCGCACCCGCCAACTCGGCGCGCTGGTCAACCAGTTGATCAACCATGCCATGGTGCAGCACCGCAGCGATACCGCCGCCTTGGAAATCGTCGACCTGGCCCAACTGGTGCGCCAGGAAATGGCCGACATGCTGTCGCATCAGGAGCGTCTGCTCGACCTCGCCATGGAAGCGCCGGAGCAGCCCTGCCTGATCATGGGCGACGCCATCAGCCTGCGCGAAGCGGTCAAGAACGTGCTCGGCAACGCCCTGCAATACGGCGCCGCCAGCTTCCTGCATGTGCAGCTGGAACGCAAGGAGATGCAGATCGAACTGCGCGTCATCGACGACGGCCCCGGCATCCCGGAAGCTGAATGGGAACGCATCCGCAAGCCCTTTTCCCCGCGCAGCGGCGAACGCATGGGCGCCAGCCTGGGGCTCTCGATTGTCGAGGAAGTCATGCGCGCGCATGGCGGCCAGTTGCGTTTCGGCCATAGCGGCGCGGGCAGCTTCATGGTGGTGTTGAGTTTTCCGGCGCGGCCGGACGGCGCGGCATAATATATGAGAACTCAGACTGGAAGAAAAACAAGATGAAAAACCACCATCGATCATCAAAACGGATGCCGGCAGCGTCTCTGAAATCTCTGCTGCTGTCCACCCTCATTCCCTTGAGCTTCGCCCTCAATCCCGGCGCACAAGCGCAAACATCAGGAGCCGCCATGCAACAAAAAAGCCAACAGGAAAACGCTGCACTCTTTGCACCCGGCGGCACCCTGCGCGCCTCGATCAATCTCGGCAATCCGGTGCTGGCCAGTCTGGATTCGAACACCGGCAAGCCGGTCGGCGTCTCGGTGGACCTGGCGACCGAACTGGCCCGGCGTCTCGGCGTGCCCTTGCAACTGGTCGCGGTCAAGTCGGCCGGCGCCTCGGTGGAAAACATCGAACAAGACAAGGCCGACATCGGCTTTTTCGCGGTCGATCCCAAGCGTGCCCAGGAGATCAGTTTCACCGGTCCTTACGTGCTGATCGAAGGCTACTACGCCGTGCGTGCGGATTCGCCGATCACCAGCAACGCCCAGATTGACCAGCCCGGCATCACTGTCGCGGTCGGCAACGGCAGCGCCTACGACCTGTTCCTCACGCGCGAACTGAAGAGCGCAACAATCGTGCGGATACCGACCTCACCGGCGGTCGTGCAAGGCTTCCTCGACCAGAACCTGAGCGTGGCCGCAGGCGTCAAGCAGCAGCTTGAACACGATGCGGCCAAGGCCGGCGGCTTGCGTATCCTCGACCAGCGCTTCATGGTGATCCGCCAGGCCATGGGCGTGCCGAAAGCACGCGGTGAAGTCGCCGCGCGCTATCTTGCCGAGTTCGTGGAAGACGTGAAAGCCTCCGGCTTCGTCGCCGCCTCGCTGGCGAAGCACCGGATCGAAGGAGCGCTGGTGGCAAAACGCGGCGACTGATGTTCCCGACCATGGATGGCAAATGATTTTTCGACAACTCTTCGATCCTGCGTCGTGTACCTACACTTACCTGCTGGGCGATCGGGATGAGGCCTTGCTGATTGATCCGGTATTCGAGCAGGCGCCGCGTGACCTGGCTTTGCTCGATGAACTGGGCCTCAAGCTGCTCGCAACGCTCGATACGCACGTCCATGCCGACCACGTGACCGGCGCATGGTGGCTGCACCAGCGCTGCGGCAGCCGGATTGCAATGGCGTCCGTCGCCGGCGCGATGTTCAGCGATCTGCCGCTCAGTCACGGCGATCGTATCCGGTTCGGAGGCCGTTATCTGGAGGTGCGCGCCACACCCGGCCATACCAACGGTTGCCTGACGTATGTGCTGGACGATCAACAGATGGCGTTCACCGGCGACAGCTTGTTGATCCGCGGTTGCGGCCGCACCGATTTCCAGCAAGGCAGCCCCTCGCAATTGTTTCGGTCGGTACACGAGCAGATCCTGACATTGCCCGATGCGTGCCTGCTCTACCCTGCCCATGACTATCGCGGCATCACTGTCACCAGCGTGGGCGAAGAACGTCGCTTCAATCCTCGCCTTGGCGGCGACGCGGATGCACACGACTTCGTCGGTTACATGGACAACCTGAACCTGCCCCACCCCAAACTGATGACGCTCGCCGTTCCCGCCAATCTTCGCAGCGGCAAACCGGAGGATGACCGGGTGCCGGCGGACATCCCGGCATGGGCGCCGTTGACGCAACGATTCAGTGGAATCTGGGAAATCGAGCCGATCACGCTCCAGGAACATGCCGGTACCGTACAAATTGTCGACGTGCGTGAAGCAACGGAATTTAACGACAGTCTGGGACATATACCCGGCGCCAAACTGCTGCCTTTGTCCAGGCTCACCGACAGCTTGGCGGAGCTTGACCGGCAACGGCCCTTGGTCACGGTCTGCCGATCCGGGGCCCGATCGGCCCAGGCCTGCGCGTTGCTGAACAAAGCCGGATTCGATCAGGTAGCCAATCTTGCGGGCGGCATGCTGCGCTGGCGAAGCGAGGGGATGCCTGCAGCTTGCGGCGACGAGAACCTCTGATAACCGTGCGCCGTGAACTCTGCGGCCCGGCTGCCGGCAAAAAAACTCGCCCTTTCCGGTTTCGCCAGTCCCGCAACTCAGATAGCGCCTTGTTTCCCGCTTCCCGATACAGCTGTCTGCTGCCCGATTGCACGCCTGCAATCAAGGTTTCCTGACATACAAAGCAAAATGGCATTGCTATAGTTCCCTTGGCACAAGTCCGTCCCGGCGACACCCTTGTCCGGGAAAGCGATTGCTTTGATGACCGACTCCGTCTGCTGAAGCGCATTCCAGGACGACACGACTGCCGACGATGCAAATAGGCATTGATATCGCACTCCAACAACACCTACAAGCGAATGAGGAAGGACGGGCATATGGCTGCAGCAGCATTGAACGTAGAGGTGCAGTATCTGGGCGCGAAGGATTTTTTCCTGGCGCGCCAACCGGTGCTGAACATCCGGCAAGAGTTGATCGGCTACGAACTGCTGTTTCGCAGCAGTTCGGCCAACTACGCGACCGTCACGGACGCTGGCACCAACTCTGCCGCCGCGACTGCCGCTGTCATCGAGCACGCCGCCGAGCTGGGGCTTCACAATGTGATCGGATCGCTGGTCGCGTTCGTCAATGTCGACGCCGCCATTTTGCTGAGCGATGCCATCTTCGTGCTGCCGAAAGAGCACGTGATCCTGGAGATACTCGAAACCGTCGAACTGACGCTGCCGCTAATGCAGCGCATCGAAGCACTGTCCGAAGCCGGCTACGTCTTTGCCATCGACGATCTGGTGCAGGAATCGGATCGCACCGACCTGCTCATGCGCGTGGCCGGCATCGTCAAGGTGGATGTGCTGCATATGCCGGACGATGAACTCGCGGCGCTCAGCCGCAGCCTGCAAAAAAAAGGCAAGAAGCTGCTCGCCGAAAAAGTCGAGACCGTGGAGAAATTCAGGCTCTGCAGCGAGTACGGCTTCGACTACTACCAAGGTTATTATTTCGCCAAACCGGACGTACTGCGCGGTAAAAAGCTGAACGCCTCCAGCATTCTGATCATGCAAATACTGGCGTTGGTCATCAAGGGCGCCAACAACTACGAGATCGTGCGCTTCATCAAGCAGGACATCGCGCTGAGCCTGATGCTGCTGCGCCTGGTGAATACGCCGATGTACGGCTTCCGCCGTCACATCGCCTCGCTCGGCCAGGCGCTGCTGGTGCTCGGCGACCGCCAGTTGAAGCGCTGGTTGCAGATCCTGCTGTACGCCAATCCGGACAACGGCCGCAATGCATCGTCGCCGCTGATGATCCTCGCGGCCACGCGCGGCAAGCTCTGCGAACTGCTGGCGCAAAAGATCCAGCCGCGTCGCTCCAGCCGCTCGGACACGGCGTTCATGGTCGGCGTGCTGTCGCTGACCGATGCGCTGTTGAATCAGGACATCACCGATATTCTCGCCCAGATCGGCGTCTCCATCGAGGTACGCGAGGCGCTGCTGGCACGTTTGGGATTCTACGGCGGACTGCTGCAACTGGCGGAATCCAGCGAGCAGCCCGAACTGCTGAGCGCAGCTCGACGCAACGAGTTGCTGAACGGATTCCAGCTTTCCGCCGACGAGTTTTACGGCGTGCAGAAAGAGGCGTTCGAATGGGGCGACAGCATTTCCGAGAACATGGGCATGGGGGCGCGCAGCACGCAACCGGTAGGCGGCCTGCATTCATTGTCGGAATGACATGACGGTATTTTTTCAAACGGTACGAAAGCGTCCGGCTCTGCGGTATGCTGGCGCCACAAGCAAAACAGGGTTGGCGCCGAGACCGCCAATCCTCTCTCGAAACAAAGCAACACGAAAACAAAAACGATCCTGACACGCGACATGAACAGCCTCAGTTGCACATCGGCAGATGACGATTGCCTCAAGAAGAACGACCTCTACCGCGCCCTGGTGGATGCGTTCACGGACGGCATCGTCATGCAGCATGCCGACGGTTCGGTGTTCGATTGCAACGGCGTGGCCGAAAGCATCCTCGAGTGCGGCAAGCAGGACATGCGCGATGTGGCTACCTTGCTCCACACCCGCAAGGCAATGCGAAGCGACGGCACGTCGTTCGCCGATAAGGATTACCCGATGGTTGTCGCACAGACAACGCAGCAGCCGGTCAGCAACATCATGATGGGCATGACCAGGCTGGACGGACGATTCTGCTGGCTGGAAGTCAGCGCCAGTCCGATCATGGTCAATCGCGGCGCCGACTGCATCGGCGTGGTCACCTTCCTGCGCGAAATCACCGAGCGCAAAGAAGCCGAAGAAGCGCTGGAAAAGCGCCATCATGAACTCGAAAAAGGCATCTTCAAGCGCACCGCCCAGCTGGAATTCACACTGGGCCAGCTGAAGCTCGCCGTCAGCGCGTCCAACACCGGGCTGTGGAACTGGAACCTGCGCACCGACCAGTTCTACTTCTCGCCCGAATGGAAGCGGCAGATCGGCTACGCCGACCACGAAATCGACGATGGCATGGAAGAATGGACCGCGCGCCTGCATGCCGATGACGTCGAGCGCGCCGTTACGCTGACGCGCAGCTACCTGGCCTCGCCGCAGGAGTCGCTGGAAATCGAATACCGCATGCGCCATCGCGACGGCACCTTCCGCTGGATGCTGTCGCGCTCCATGGCCATGCTCGACGAGAACGGCAAGGCCATCCTGCTGCAGGGATCGCACGTCGACATCACCGAACGCAAACAGTCGGAAGAAAACCTGCTGGCGCTGACGCGCGAACTGCGCGACGTCTCGCGCGAACTGGCGCGGGTGGAAGAAGCCGAGCGGCGACGCTTCGCACAGGAACTCCACGACACCATCGGTTCGGCCCTGGCGGCATTGAGCATCAACATGACCATCATGAGCGGCGAAATTTCAGGCGCAAATGACCATCCCACCGCAGGCATGGCCGCCCGCCTGAAGGATTCCATCGTGCTGCTGGACGACACCACCGACGCCGTCCGCCGGCTGATGGCGGAACTGCGGCCGCCGGTACTGGACGACTACGGCCTGGAAGCGGCGCTGCGCTGGCAGTGCGAATTGTTTGCCGAACGTTCCGGCTTCCGCTTCACGGTGGATGTCTACGGGATTGCCGACCGGCTGGAGCCGGAGCTGGAGATTTCGCTGTTCCGCATCGCCCAGGGCGCCATCACGAATATCGCCAAGCACGCGCGCGCCACCAATGTCGAGGTCATGCTCAACATCCTGCCGGCCACGGTCACGCTGACGATCATGGACGACGGCGTCGGCTTCGTCCTCAACAAGCAACGCGACCACAAGCTGAAACCGACCTGGGGCCTGGTCTCCATGCGTGAACGCGCGCAGGCGTTGGGCGGCCACCTGAAGATCATCTCCGAGCCCGGCAAGGGCACCTGCATCGAAGTGGTGGTGGAATTGTGACGGCGCCGATCCGCATCTACATTGCCGACGACCACACCATCGTGCGTGACGGGCTGGCGGTCATGCTGCAAGTGCACAACGACATCACCGTGGTCGGCTCCGGCAGCGACGGCCGCCAGGCCGTCAAGGAAATCGAGCTGCTGCATCCCGACATCGTCATCATGGACATCGCCATGCCGAACCTCAACGGCATCGAGGCGGCGCTGCTGCTGCGCGACGTCGCACCCGCCGTCAAGACCATCATGCTGTCGATGTACGCGACCAAGGAACATATCTTCCGCGCGCTGCAGGCCGGCGCACGCGGTTACCTGCTGAAGAATTCGGCCGGCTCGGAACTGGTCAACGCCATCCGCATCGTGCAGAGCGGACAACGCTACCTGAGCCAGAAAATCTCCGACACCGTGGTCGACGACTACCTGTTGGAAAGCCGCGCAGCCGGACCACTGGACACCTTGAGCACGCGCGAGCGCGAGGTGTTGCAACTGGTGGCGGAAGGCCATTCCAGCGCGCAGGTGGCGGCCATGCTGTCACTCTCGCCCAAGTCGATCGAAACCTACCGTAGCCGGCTGATGCAAAAGATCGGCGTCAGCGACCTGCCCAGCCTGGTCAAGTTCTCCATCCATCACGGGTTGATTTCGCTGGAGTGAATTGCGCGTTTTGATTGCCGCCCGGCATCAGAAAAATGCATCGCACTTGTACGGATCTCCCGACATATTTTCCAGCGCGCCGGTACTACCATCATCGCAGTCCGCGCCGGTCCACCTCACCGCCGCGCGCGACGCCGGCCCAGGCGATCCACCCGATCCGCACGCATGACAACGCCGGCATACCCGACCGATATTCATGCCGACGGATGGAAAAATGCGATCGTTATTGGGCTTGATGCTGCTGCTGGCGCTATTCTGCTTGACCGGATGCGAACGCACTCCGCTGGAGCGACTCGTCTACGAGCACGCCCGCGACCAAGCCAAGGTGAACGCCGCCAATTTCGAACGCCACAAGGAAGCCCGTGAACGCCAGCAACTGGCGCTGCGCCGGCAATTCGCCCTGGACGACGACAACGGCGACTGAAACCTGCCGCCTGCCCCCGGCATCCACACACGAAACGCGTTACAGTTCCGCACCGGCCGTGCACATTGCACATTGCATGGCCCCGGCAGCGAATATCGGGTAACGAGGAAAACACATGAACGTCTTTATCACCGGCGCCACCGGCTACGTCGGCGGCTCCATCGCAGTCCGCCTGATCAAGGCCGGCCACAGCGTGCGCGGGCTGGTGCGCGACATGCGCAAGGCCGACGCGCTGGCGCGGCTGGGCATTGAAGCGGTCCAGGGCGACCTCGACGATCGCGACGTATTGATTCGTGAGGCGCGCGCCGCCGACGCCGTCATCAATTGCGCCAGCAGTGATCATCGCGACGCCATCGAGGCGCTGCTTGAAGGCCTGTCCGGCAGCGGCAAACCCTTGCTGCATACCAGCGGCTCCAGCGTGATCGGCGACGCCGTCGCCGGCAATGCGCTCAATCCGGCCATCTTCGACGAAGAGACGCCGCTGGTGGTCGATGAGGGCAAACGCGCCCGCTACGAACTCGACCGGCGCATCCTGTCGGCCGCAGGCGTACGCGGCGTGGTGATCTGCAATACGCTGATCTACGGCAAGGGCATCGGCCTGCAGCCGCACAGCGTGCAGATTCCGGCGCTGGTGGACAAGGCCGTGGCCGGCGGCGTGGTGCGCATCGTCGGTCGCGGTCTCAATCGCTGGTCGACCGTGCACATCGAAGATGCTTGTGCGCTGTATCTGCTGGCATTGGAACAGGCGCCCGCCGGCGCCTTTTATTTCGCGGAAAACGGCGAGTCGTCGTTCGCCGACATCGGCGCCGCGCTCGGCAAGCGCCTCGGCATCGCCACCATCGAACACCTCAGTGAAGAACAGGCCATCGCCATCTGGGGCGTCGCCCGCGCCCGCTATTCGCTCGGCTCCAACAGCCGGGTGCGCGCAGTCCGCGCGCGCCGGGAACTGGGCTGGCAACCGCAGCATGCCTCCGCCACCGCATGGATCGAGAATGAGATGGACAAGCCGGCCTGATCGTCCCGGCATTGTCGGTATTGCATTGGAAAGCACGCATCCTGAACAGGAAATCGCCAACGGCGAACTGGTGCGCCCCGACGGGGGAGACCGGCGCCGGTCCTGCGAGGACCCATTTCCTGAGTTATCGCGACGCGAGAAGAGCAACAAGAAGACCGTGCGTTTTTACGACCGGCTCATCTCGCTGGCTGGATTAAATCAAGCGTAAACAAACAGTTACGCTGGATTTCTCATCAATCACTTCCATTCTAAAATCGCATTTTTGCGATCCAGCCAATGCACTTTGACGGTCGCGGCATTGACCTTGCGGCCGGCGCAGGCGCTGGCCGCCAGCGCGAATGGCGTGTCGTAGTAACGACCATCGTTGGACGAGCGCATGCGCGTCTGCGGCGCGTTCTGCGCCAGCCATTCACCGGCGTTGGTGCGCATGTAAATCATGCAGGCGCTGCCGCTGGTGTCGGCCACCTCGCACTTGCAGGTGTTGGCGCTGGTGGTGACGACCGGCTGCTCCGGCTCGGGACGTTCGTAACCGAGCGGATACGGCAGGCGCGGCTGCGCCGATACCAAGGCCGTCGCGCCCATCAACACGACGACAAGGAGTGAAATTGCCTTCATTGATATGCCTTTCCGACAATAAAACCGCGCGCAGATAGCTCAGGCAAGACATTAACTATCGACAATAACCAATTGCTTATATTGGCTATTTTACTTTCAACACCCACAGGGACGTCACTTCCTTCACCCGTGCGGCATGCAAGGGGTCTTCGGCATCGCTGGAGCGCGGGTGGCGCGGTTTGATGTCTTGCTTCAGCGCCACGCGCAAGCCGGCCTTGTCGAACAGGGCCTGCAATTCGTCGCGCGAACGCAAGCCCAGGTGTTCGGCGAAGTCGGACAGGATCAACCAACCCTCGCCGTTTGGCGTGAGATGCGCCGCCAGCCCATCGAGGAAGCCGCGCAACATGCGGCTGTCGGGGTCATAGACCGCGTGTTCGATCGGCGAGCTCGGCTTGGCCGGCACCCACGGCGGATTACAGACAATCAGCGGCGCCTGGCCCGGCGGGAACAGATCGGCGGAGAGCAGTTCGACCTGCTTGTCGACCCCGAGGCGTTTCAGGTTTTCCGCCGCACACTCCAGCGCTCGTGCACTCTGGTCGGTGGCGACGATGTGCTTGACCCCGCGCTTTGCCAGCAGCGCCGCCAGCACGCCGGTGCCGGTGCCGATGTCGAACGCCAGCTCGACGGACGGCAAGTTGGCGCGTCCGATCAGGTCGATGTATTCGCCGCGTACCGGCGAGAACACCCCGTAGTACGGATGGATGCTGCCGCCCAGCGCCGGAACCGGCACGCCCTTCTTGCGCCATTCATGCGCGCCGATCAGGCCGAGCACTTCGCGCATGCTCGCCACGCTGGCGTCCTTGCCTGGACCGTAGACTTCTTCGCAGGCCTGGCTGACGTCGGGGGCGCGGCGCAACGGGATGGCGTAGTCGGCTTCCAGCGGCACCAGCAACATGCCGAGGATGCGCGCGCGTTGCGCCTGCGCCTGGCGATGCTGGTGGAATCTCTGGGTAATGGTGATCGCAGGTGCTGCGCCTTTCTTGTCGGCGGCCTTGACCGACTTGCGCTCGGACTGCTTGTCAATGCGGCGCGCCAGCGCCTGCAACAGCTGGCGTGCGTTCTGGAAGTCGCCGCGCCAGAGCAGACCGGTGCCTTCGCAGACCAGCTTGTAGGCGACGTCTGCGGGGATGCGATCGTCGGCGACGATGACTTTTTTCGGCGGTGGATTGCCGGCTTCGGAGCGCCAGCGGGCGGAACGATTTTCCTCTGCTTCGGTCCAGCTTATAAGAGGGAAATCAGGGGAATCGTTCATTGCGGTGCTTTCTTGAATTGATACCAGAGCTGGAGATGGAACTGGTGCGGGAGTTCATGGCGGAATGGCCTGCCGCAGTGTAACAAATGTGGAGCTCGTCACCCTCGCGAGCACGAAGTCGCCACATCTCTTATCATGGGTCGTTAAATATTCAACAACGCACAATTTGTCAAACTTACAAGTTTGCGTAATTTTCGATTCATCCTGATTCATCCCTGATAACCCCGATCAACCAGCCCGGAGCCCGACATGTCAGACCCAATTCTGCGTCAAGACGATGCCAACCACGTGCGACTCAAGTACATCCTGGCCGAACTGGAACAGGCGTTGCAAGCCATTCCTCCCGACTCGCCGCAAGCCGAACTGCTGCGCAAGGATTTCGCCTTGCTCCAGAGTCACCTCGACAGCCCCGAGATCGAAGCCGCAGTCCTGCGCGAACACATCGGCAAGACCCGCAACTCGGCGCAGGACCTGATGGATTCCGTCGAAGGCGCGATCCTCAAGGACAGCCCCTATGTCGCCGAGCTCGGCCGCATTCTCGGCATGATCTGAACCAGAGGACAGACGCATGTACGCAAAGATCCTCGTTCCTGTCGACGGCAGCCATACAGCCAATCAGGCCCTGGACGAAGCCATCAAACTGGCCAGGGCGCTCGGCAGCACCATCGAAGTGGTGCACGTGGTCGACAACAGCCACTTGCTCTACGACACCGGCATCAGCGCCGCAGCTGATGTGCATGGCACCGTGGCCGAGGCCGGCCAGACCATCCTCGAGCAAGCCAGATCGCGTGTCGCCTCGGCCGGCCTGCGCGGCGAAACCCGCTTGGTCGAAGACCCGGTTGCGCTGGGCGACATTCCCGGCACCATCCTCAAGGCGGCCAGGGAAAGCAAGGCCGAACTGGTGGTGATCGGTTCGCACGGCCGCACCGGGTTCCGCAAACTGGTGCTGGGCAGCGTGGCCGAGAAGGTCATGCATCAATGCCCGTTGCCGGTATGGATCATCCGCGGCAAGGAAGCCTGAAAAAGCCTGGATGCTTCCGCACAATGAAAAACGCCCTGGCAATCAGGGCGTTTTTTCTTTCCGCTATGGGATTCGTTGCAACCCACGGGCTTACTTCTCCGGCAACGGGATCCATTCCACCTCACCTGGAATCGCGCCGAACACGGCACGGTCCTGCGCCCGCCACGCCAGCTTGGCGCTGTCGATCAGCTCCTTGCTGCTGGCCACAAAATTCCACCAGACAAAGCGCGGACCGTCGATAGGCTCGCCGCCCAGAACCATGAACAAGGTATCGCTCTGCGCCGTCAGCAGTATTTCGACGCCCGGCTCCAGGATCGCCAGTACGCCGGCTTCCAGCGCATCGCCGTCCAGCGTCGCGCCTCCGGTGACGATATACACCGCACGTTCGCTGTAATCCGCCGGCAGGCTCAGCGTGCCGCCTGCCTTGATGCGTCCGCATACGTACAGCGTGGGGCTGGAGGTCTTCACCGGCGATGCGTGGCCGTAAGCCTTGCCGGCCAGCAGGTGCAAACTGGCCGCGCCGATGTCGATGCGCGGCATCTCGTCTTCCGCATAGTGGTGGAAGCTGGCCTCGCCCTGCTCCTGGTCCTTCGGCAAAGCCACCCACATCTGCAGGCCGTGCACCGGCACCTTGTCGTTGCGGATGTCGTCCGGCACGCGTTCGGAGTGCACGATGCCGCGCCCCGCCGCCATCCAGTTGACCGCACCCGGCGTGATTCGCTGCACCACGCCGAGACTATCGCGATGCATCATGGCGCCGGAGAACAGATACGTCACCGTCGCCAGGCCGATATGCGGATGTGGACGCACGTCGCCCTCGGTGGTGCCGCTGTCGAATTCGACCGGGCCCATGTGATCGAAGAACACGAACGGGCCGACGGTGCGGGCGGCGGCGGCCGGCAACAGGCGACGCACCGGGAAACCGATATCGCGCACCAGGCCGTGGATCAGATGACGAATACTGCTCATGTGGCGTTCCTTGTCAAAGAGTGAAGGTTCAAAACTTGCCGGCGCGGAAATCGTCGATAGCCTGTTCGACTTCTTCGCGGGTGTTCATGACGAACGGTCCCCATTGCGCGATCGGCTCATTGAGCGGCCGGCCGGCGATCAGCAGGAAGCGGCTGTCCTTGCTAGCCTGGATTTCCACCCCGTCCGCGCCTTCAGCCCCGGCGGGGTTGCTCAGGATGGCCATGCGCCCGGCGGCAGCCGCCCGCTGGTCTTGCCCGACCAGCAATTCGCCTTCGTACACATACAGGAAAGCATTATGCGTCGCCGGGATCGGCAAGGCGAGCCGTTTGCCGGCTTGCACGTGCAGGTCCAGATACAGCGGCGCCGTGGTCGGACGTTCAACCGCGCCCTTGACGCCGAACGCTTCGCCGGCCAGCACCCGCACCTGCACGCCTTCCTGCGGCGTCACTTCGGGAATCTGCGCCGCCGGAATGTCGCTATAGCCCGGCGTGGTCATCTTGTCGCGTCCGGCCAGGTTGACCCACAGCTGGAATCCGCTCATGAGGCCGTCTTCCTGCTCCGGCAATTCCGAGTGCACAAGGCCGCGGCCGGCGGTCATCCATTGCATGCCGCCCGGCTCCAGCAGGCCTTCGTTACCGGCATTGTCGCGGTGGCGCATGCGCCCTTGCAGCATGTAGGTCACGGTTTCAAAGCCGCGATGCGGATGGTCGGGGAAACCGGCCAGGTACTCGTCGGGTTTGTCCGAATGGAATGCGTCCAGCATCAGGAAAGGATCCAGGCGGCGTTGCAGATCATGCGTCAGCACACGGGTAAGGCTGACACCGGCGCCATCCTGGGTCGGGATGCCGTTGACCAGCCGTTCCAGCTGGCGGGTAAAAGTGGTGCTCATGGTAGTTCTCCTGTGGGGTGCGGCGGTGACGGCGGCGGATGTGTCGCCGTCACCTTGTTACCAGGTTGTTGCTATTACGGTTTTATCAACGATGCAGCGACCTCAGCTTATTCGTCCGCAGGCTTCACCGACCAGACGATCAGCAGGCCGCCGATGAGAGAGACGTTCTTCAGGAAATGCGTCAGCTGGCCTTGCATGGCGGCAGCGTCGACAGCCCAGAAGCGGTGTGCAGCCAGCGTCGCGCCGACCGTGAAGACGGCGATCAGCAAGGCGGCCGGGCGGGCAAAACGGCTGCCTGTCATCAACAGCAGGCCGGCGCCGACTTCCACCAGGATCGTGACGATCACGGCGACGGTCGGCACGGGAATGCCGAGGCTGCCCATGTAGCCGACCGTGCCGGAAAAGCCGATGATCTTGAAGATGCCGGAAATGACGAACAGCGATGCCAGCAGGACGCGGCCGACGGTGAAAGCAGATTTGGAAATGATCATGATGAAACTCCCTCGAATGGATAAATGAATATTGTGAATGTTGGATTTGTGAATCTGATCTGAAGCTGAAGCACTGGTGTTTCAGAAAGCAGGATCAGAATAATGCGAATAATCGCAACAAGAAATTGATTATTTTTCTATAATCAATATCTAAATATTAGATATTGTTGCCGATATGAACATAGAACGTTTTTCCCTCGACCAGCTGCGCGTGTTCGTGCAGGTAGCAGACAGCGGCAGCTTCCTCGCTGCCGCCCGTGTCCTTGCCCGCGCCCAATCGGCGGTCAGCTACGCCATCGGCACACTGGAAAGCCAGCTCAACGTCGCCCTGTTCGACCGCAGCGGCTATCGCCCGCAACTGACCGACGCCGGTGAAGCGCTGCTGCGCGACGCGCGCCAGGTGCTGGACCAGGTCGATTCGCTGCAAGTGCGCGCCAGTGCGTTTTCACAGGGACAGGAATTGGAAGTGGCGCTGGCGGTGGACGTGTTCTTCCCCACGGATTGCCTGGTCGACCTGCTGCGGCGCTTTCGCGACGCTTTCCCGGCGGTGACGGTGCGGCTGGAGGTGGAAGCACTGGGCGCGGTAGCCGAGCGGGTGATCGATGGGCGCGCCATGCTCGGCATCCTCGGGACGTTGCCGACCACGCCGCCCAATCTGCTGCGCGTCACCTTGCCCAGCGTGATGGTGGTGGGCGTGGTATCGCCGCAGCATCCCTTGGCGGCGGTCAAGGGCAGGATCCCGGACAAGCTGCTGGCGCAGCAGACGCAACTGGTGCTGAGCGACCGCAGCGAACTGACCGCGCGCCAGGATTTCTCGGTGCATTCGCGGCTGTCCTGGCGCATGAGCGACCTCGGCACCAAGCACGCGCTGCTGCGCGCCGCCATGGGCTGGGGCTATATGCCGGAGCACGTGGTCAAGGACGATCTGAAGTCGGGCAAGCTGGTGCGCATCCTGACGTCGCAGCATTCGCCGGAAGGCATGGCCTTGCCGATCCAGTGCGTGTACCGGCCCGACTATCGCGCGGGGCCGGCGTTGTCGTGGTGGCTGGATTCGCTGGCGGGGTTGAAGACGCTGGACGGGATCAGCGTCATTTCCTGATGGATTTCAGTGCGCCGAAAACCGGCTGCGATACTGCGCCGGACTCACGCCAAGCTGGCGCTGGAACACGCGCCGCAGGTTCTGCTCTTCGCCGTGGCCGGTTTCGGTGGCGATGCTCTTGAGCGGCAGGTCGGTTTCTTCCAGCGCGCGGCAAGCCGCCTCCAGGCGCATGGCTTCGACCGTCTTGGCGGGTGTACGGCCCTGTTCGGCGACATAGGTGCGGGCGAAGGTGCGCGGGCTCATGTTGACGCGATTGGCGAGATTTTCCACGCGCAGGTCGTGCTTGAGATTGGCCGCGATCCAGGCGTGCAGCTCGGCGAAGCGGGCGTTTTCAGAGGACTGCGACACCAGCGGCACGCTGAACTGCGATTGCCCGCCCGGCCGCTTGATGAACATCACCAGTTGCCGCGCGGTCGCAATCGCCACCTTGTGGCCGTAATCCTGTTCCACCAGCGCCAGGGTCATGTCTATCCCGGCCGTCACGCCGGCCGAGGTCCAGATGTCGCCCTGGCGGATAAAGATCGGTTCGGGATCGACTTCAATCTTCGGGAATTGCTGCTGCAACCGCAACGCCCAGTCCCAGTGCGTGGTCGCGCGCTTGCCGTCCAGCAGCCCGGCCTCCGCCAGCAGGAAGGCGCCGGAACAGACCGAACACACCCGGCGCGCCCTCCCCGCATGCTGTTTGATCCATGCCACCAGCGCCGGATCGGCGTCGAAGCGTTCACCGACGCTGCCGCCCGGTGCGATGATGGTGTCGATGTCCAACCGATCGAGCGCATCCAGTGCTTCGGTCTCCACGCTCAAACCGGCGCCGGTCATCAGGGCGCCGCCGTGCGACGACAGCACGTGTACTTCATACAGGGGACGCGGATCGCTTACGCCCGCCGACGCCGCTACCCGGCCCGCGCTCACGAAGGTTTGCAGCGGGCCGCTGAGGTCGATCAGGTTCATGCCCGGATAGGCCAGCAAGGCGATGCGCAAGGGAATGCGGGGGGTCATGGGTGGTCTGCTCCTCTTTCTTGGTTCAGCTTGCCGTTGCAGTCTTCGCGGCGGCATTCCTGCCAGCGGCGGCATTCGCCAGCATCCACCACACGCTGACGACCGCGCAGATCAGCAGCAAGGGCAGGATCGCCAGGTTGAGCGCCGACCAGCCGTAATGTTCCAGCAAGGGTCCGGCGGCCAGCGTCGCCAGCGCGGTAGCAGCATAGCGCAAAAATTCCGACAATCCCTGGGCCCGCGCCCTTTCACTGGGCCGGTACGATTGCGCCAGCAAGGTGGTGCCGCCGACGAACATGAAATTCCAGCCCACGCCCAGGCACAGCAAGGCCACGTAGAACGCCGGCAAGCTGGTCGACGCCATCGCAATCAGCGCGCATGCCAGGTTGAGCGCTACGCCCGCCAGCACCACCGGCCCGAGTCCAAGACGCTTGATCAATGCCCCGGCGAAGAAGGACGGCGCGTACATGCCGACCAGATGCCACTGGATGATGTTGGCGCCGTCGTCGATGCCGTGATGGCAAGCCACCGCCGCCAGCGGCGCCGCAGTCATGATGAACATCATCACCATCGAGCCGACCACGTTGTTGGCCAGCGCAGCGACGAACACCGGCTGGCGTGCGATGTCGGCAGTAGATCGCGCCGGCGCATCGCTGTCCGCCGTGGCTGGCACCGTGCCGTTGACGGTTTCGCTATCGCGGTAGAACAACAGCAGGACGATCATCGACAACAGGCTCAGCAACGCCACCATCAGGTAGGCGCCGGAAAACAAGGCGGTCGGGAACAGGTCCTTGCTCCAGGACGCCAGCGCCGGCCCCAGCACGGCCGCAATCACGCCGCCCGTCAGTACCGTGGAAATGGCGCGGCTCTTGTATTCGGCGTTTACGGCGTCGGCCGCCGCCAGCCGATAGTACTGGGCAAAGGCCTGGAACACGCCGACCCCGGCGGTGCCGATACAAAAGCTCCAGAAATGCCCGTGGAACACCGACCACACCGAAATCGCCCCGCCGATTGCGCCGGCCAGCGCACCCAGCGCAAAGCTCAGGCGCCGTCCCAGCCGCTGGATCAGGAAGGCGGCGAACCAGGTCACCACCGCTCCCGCCACCGTGATCAAGGCGAACGGCAGCGTCGCCAGGGACTTGTCCGGCGCCAGCTGATAGCCGGTCAGGGCGGTCAGCGTCAGGTCGATCGAAATGGCGCAGGTGAACAGCCCCTGGCATATAGCCAGGATGCGGGCGTTGCGATACCCTGAGTCATGAGAATCGGGCGAGGCAGCCCGGCTGACATCCTCTTGTCGATGTAATGTTGGCAAGCTCACGGATTTCCTTCCGAACAATGGCAGTGACGATGGGGAATTGTCGAATCCGTGCGTACGAGGGTCAATGACACAAAACAGTCAATTTCTGCCATCACCGCTTGCCGCATACAGGGAGACGCCCTTGTTGATAAACGCCAATGAATCCGCCCTGCTGATCGTCGACGTGCAGGAAAAGCTGATGCCCGCGGTCCACGACGGTGTCAACGTGCTGACGCAGAACATTCGCCTGGCGACCATTGCCAGCCTGCTCGGACTGCCCGTCATCGCGACCGAACAGACGCCGGAGAAGCTCGGCCCCAATCATCCCGACATCAAGCGCCTGTGCGATCGCACTCTTGCCAAGACGCATTTCGACGCCTGCGTCGACGGTTTGCCGGCGGCCTTCCTGCCGGCTTGCAAGGAAGTCGTCATCAGCGGATGCGAAGCCCATGTCTGCGTGCTGCAGACTGCCATGACGCTGTTGCAAAACGGTTATCGGGTATGGGTTGTGACCGACGCCACCGGTTCGCGCAAGACCATCGACCGCGACGCCGCCTTCAGTCGGCTGGCGCAGGCCGGCGCCCATCTGGCGACGCTGGAAATGGTGGCCTTCGAATGGATGCGCGATAGCCGTCATCCGCTGTTTCGGGAAGTGCTGAAGCTAATCAAGTAAACTTGTAACCTCGCGCTTGCGTCAGTCATGACGCAAACCTTCATCGCAGCACCGAAAAGGAATCCGTTTCGCTTATGTCTTTGCCCGCCAACGCTGCCGCATCTCCGGCATCTCCAGCGCCTCTCCTGCAAGCGTTGAAAGCCGGTTGCGCTTCGTGCAGCCTGCACCAGCTGTGCCTGCCCATGGGACTGGACGAAGCCGACATGCAGCGCCTGGACCAGATCATCGGCCGCCGCCGCCGCATCAAGCGCGACCAGACCCTGTACCGCATGGGCGACGCGTTCGACATGCTATACGCCATCCGGCTCGGCCACTTCAAGACCTACCAGGTCAACAGCAACGGCTCGCAGCAGATCACCGGTTTCCAGATGGCCGGCGAGTTGTTGGGCATGGACGCCATCGGCACCGGTCGCCACCAGTGCGAAGCGGTCGCGCTGGAAGACAGCGAGGTCTGCGAAATTCCGTTCAGCCGGCTGGAAGAATTGTTTCAGGACATGCCGGTGCTGCTGCGCCAGTTCCATCGCATCATGAGCAAGGAAATCTCGCGCGAGCAAGGCGTCATGCTCACGCTCAACAGCATGAGCGCACAACAGAAGCTGGCCGCCTTCCTGGTCAACCTGTCCTCGCGTTACGCCACGCGCGGCTATTCGGCAACCCGGTTCCAGCTGCGCATGACGCGCGAAGAAATCGGCAATTACCTGGGCCTGGCGGTGGAGAGCGTCAGCCGCCTGCTGTCCAATCTGAAGAAGAACGGCGTGGTCGACGTCAACCACCGCGATCTGGAACTGCTCAATCTGGCGGCGCTGCGCTCCATCGCGCTGGGTGCTGATCCCTGTCTCTGATGCAATGCCGGGCGCACTCTCTGACACACTTCTGACGCACCTTCTGATGTACTGAATGAATCAACCACTGCAATCCGCATGACGCAACCAACACCACCTGCTTCCTTCCTGCGCGCACGACTGGCGCGCGACCACCATCTCGGCCTGCCGCTGACCACCGGCATCCTGGCCGTGCTGTGCGCCTGTGCGCTGTTCGCCCTAGTCGCCGCGCATGCGCTGTCGCCCGGCGCGCTGGTGGATCTGGATCAACACATCGCCGACTGGCTGCATGCACGCGCCACCGCGAGACTCACGCAAGCGGTGCTGGCGTACACCCACCTGCACGGCACCATCGGCGTGCTGGCGATGAGCGCGGTGCTGGCGTTTTTCCTGATGCGGCAACGGCCGCGAGCGAACGCGTGGCTGCTGACGCTGGCGATCACGGTGCCGGGCGGGATGCTGTTCAACTATTGGCTGAAATTCCAGTTCCAGCGTGTGCGCCCCCATTTCGAACAACCCATCCTGGTGCTGGACAGCTACAGCTTCCCCAGCGGCCATGCCATCGGGGCGACCTTGTTCTACAGCGTGCTGGCGGCATGGCTGGCGAGCCTGCCCCGCAACCATGCGCGACGGCCTGCGATCATTATCATTGCAACAACACTGACAATGCTTGTGGCCTTGAGCCGGCTCTACCTCGGGGCGCATTTCTTCAGCGACGTGTTGGCGGCGATGCTGGAAGGACTGGCCTGGTTCGCCTTGTGGGCGACGATTATTTTTACCGTGCAGCGGCACCAATTGGCGAGAAAGTCTTCAAACCGATTTTGACGACCACTTTCTGCCAATGACAATAAGACCAGCCACAGAATCCGCATCAACCGCCGAACAGCCTCGCAACGCCTCTTCCCCCATTCCTCAGGTCGCCGTCATCATCAACGCCCACGCCGGCGGCGGCCATGCCGATGAACTGGCGCAACGCATTGCCGACGGCTTCCGGCAACACCAGGTCGAAGCGCATGTCACGCTGGCGGCGGACGGCGCGGCCCTCATCGACGGCGCTCGCGCAGCGCTCGAGACCGGCGTCGACATCGTCGTGGCCGGCGGCGGCGACGGCAGCGTCAATGCCGTGGCGTCGGTGGTCAGCGGCAGCAAGGCCGCTTTCGGCGTGCTGCCGCTGGGAACCCTCAACCATTTTGCCAAGGACCTCAATATCCCGCTCGCCCTCGACGACGCCATCCGCAACATCGTCGAAGGACGTCGTCTGGCCATCGACACCGGCGAAGTCAACGGCGTCCTGTTCATCAACAATTCCAGCCTGGGTTTGTATCCCGATATCGTGCGCGACCGGGAAAAGCAGCAGAGCCGCCTCGGCCGCGGCAAATGGCTGGCGTTCTGCTGGGCCGCGATGGGCGCATTGCGGCGCTACCCGTTCCTTGATGTGCGCATGGATATCAAGCACGACGAAGACGGCGACAATGCCGCGAGCCACCGTCGCCGCACACCCTTCGTCTTCATCGGCAACAATGAATACCTGATGGACGGCCTCAACATCGGCAAACGCAACAGCCTCTCCGACGGCAAGCTGAGTCTCTACGTCTGCCACCGCACTGGCCGCCTTGGCCTGGTCCGGCTGGCGTTGCATGCCCTGTTCGGTCGCCTGCAACAAGCGCGCGACTTCGACATGCTGAGCGCGGCGGAGATCGAAATCGACACTCGCCAGCATCGCGGCCAACATCGCACCAAGCGCCTGCGCGTCGCTACCGACGGCGAAGTGACCGTCATGCAGACGCCGCTGCTCTATCGCATACGGCCGGCGTCGCTGACGGTGATCGTGCCTCCTGCTGCGCAGGCATCTGCAGAGCGTCAAGACGCCGGCACACTTACAGAACAGGAGGCATGATGCGCACCATCGTCCATCTCTCCGATCTGCATTTCGGCCGTATCGACGAAGCGCTGATCGCACCGATCATCGCGCAGATACACGAACTCGCGCCGGACCTCATCGTCGTCTCCGGCGACCTGACCCAGCGCGCCCGCTCCGAGCAGTTCCGCGAAGCGCGCCAGTTCCTCGACGCCCTGCCGCAGCCGCAGATCGTGGTGCCCGGCAACCACGACATCCCGCTGTTCAATGTCGCCGCACGCTTCTTCAGCCCGCTGACCAAGTATCGGCGCCATATCACCGAGCAGCTGCAGCCGATTTTCATCGACGAGGAAATCGCCGTCGTCGGCATCAACACCGCACGTTCGCTGACCATCAAGGACGGCCGCGTCAACGATCGCCAGATCGAGATTGCACGGCGCGAACTGGCCGCCGTCGGCGACCGCGTGGTCAAGATCATCGTCACCCATCATCCCTTCGACCTGCCGCCCGGACCGCAGCACCACGACCTGGTCGGCAAGGCGCTGCCCGCCATGCGCGCCTTCGCCATCTGCGGCGCCGACGTGCTGCTGGCCGGCCACGTGCACACCAGTTCGGCGGCCAGCAGCGCCGCGCGTTACGACATCCAGGGATATTCGGCGTTGGTGGTGCAGGCCGGCACCGCGACCTCCACCCGCAGTCGCGGCGAAACCAACTCGTTCAACGTGTTGCGCGTGGAGCCGCATCACATTGTCGTGGAACGGATGCATTGGCAAGCCGAGCAAGGAAAATTCATGCCGGGCGCAAGCGATTCCTTCGAGCAGCGCGGTAATGAATGGTTTGCCGTTGCGTAAAACGCGACGATAACGTCACTGCAACGCGACCAAAGAAAAGGCCCCGCCTTCTGAGAGGCGGGGCCTTGGCGTTACAGCCCGCAGGATTCCGGTGTGCTGATTTACCTCTTCGCGCCCGGATTTCCCTTCATGTCCGGATTATTCACAGGAATGCTCTTGTCGTCGCCGTCGCCGCCGGAGGCCTTGCCCATCGCACCGGCTTCGGAAGCGCGCTTTTCCTTGCGTTCAGCGGACCTGGTGGAATGCGATTTACCCTTGGCGTTGTCCGTTACCTGATTGGCGGCGTTATTGGCCGGACCCGACTTGTCGTCGCCGTCGCCGCCGGAGGCATTGACCGCGTGTGCTTGCATGCCGGCAGACAGTGCGCCGACCATGACCAACAGGGCAAGTTGCTTCTTCATGGTGATCTCCTTGACATGGTAAGTAGTCGCCGCTGCAATGCGCCCGGCGTATGTCCATGGTAGAAGTTCAGCCGAGGAAGGGAAGTCGGTGCGCGCCGCGAACCAGGGTCAGAGAAACCATTTCAGCGTTGTCAGGCATTGCCGCACTACAAGCGGCGACCCGCAGGCCTCAGTGCTGTGGCGGATTGTCGATGAAATCAGCGATGCGATCCAGCGTCGGCGCCAGGTGACGGAACGGCCGTGACAGGCTCAACACCAACGTCGCATGCGACGTGTTGTCGAAATACAGTTCCTGCACCGGCACCCCGTGTTCCCGCAACGACCGCGCCAGGCCGCCGGTGTTACGTTCAGCATTGACCAGCTTGTCGTCGCGGGAAGCCACCAGCAAGGCCGGAACGCGACTTTCACCGACGTGCCGCAGCGGTTGCGAGTCGGGCGGAGAATCCGGAAACCAGAACACCGGCTTCACATCGGGATTTTCAATCGGCAGGAAGTCATACGGCCCGGCCAGCCCGATCCAGCCGCGCAATTGTTTTGGCGAGGCGCCTGCTTCTTTCAGCCAGCGTGGATCGAGCGCCACCATGGCGGCGTTGTAGGCGCCCGCGCTGTGACCCATCACGAAGACGCGTTTGAGGTCGCCGCCGTAGCTTTCCGCGTGCTGCAGCGTCCATGCCACGGCCGCGGCGCTGTCGCGCACGAACTCCGGATAACGCACTTCGGGATAGACACGGTAATCGGCGATCACCACGATGTAACCGCGCGAGCTCAGGGCATCGCCGACGAAGGCGTAGTCCTTGCGGCTGCCGTTGTTCCAGCTGCCGCCATAGAAGAACACCACCACCGGCAAACCGGCCACGACCGAGGCGTCAGGCGACGTTGTTTGCGGCACGTAGATGTCGAGTTGTTGGCGCGGATGGGCGCCGTAGGCAATGTCGGCGGTCTTCCGGTAGGCGGATCCGGGCGTGACGGCATTGAGCGCCTTCAACGGCGAACAGGCGATCAAGCCGCCGCCGGCCAGCACGACCGCGCCGGCGATGATCAACAGTTTGCCGAATAAGCTCATGCGATGTCCTGTTCAATGAATGTCCATGGTAGACCCCACGGTTGCAGCATCGTTCGGCCTAGCGGGTCTTCAAGGTCTTCACCAACGCATCCAGCAAGGGCTGCGTCGCGTCGGCGACTCGCTCCAGGCTCTCTTCGCGCAACTGATCCAGGTCGACCGCCGCGGCGCCGTTCAGGCCGGCCCATGCCAGCAGCGCGGCAAACGCCTGCGGCGTATCGAACATGCCATGCAGATAAGTGCCGAGAATCTGGTCATCCGGAGAACGCGCGCCTTCCGGACGACCTTCGATATGAAATGCGGGCCGCTGCAGCGCTGCACCGGCCGACACGCCCATGTGGATTTCATAGCCGCTGACGGTGGCTTCACCAATGCTGAATTCGCAACGCCCCGCGACCTGCAGCAATTGCTTCTGTTGCGTCAGTTCGGTCGTCATGTCGAGCAGTCCCAATCCTTCCATGCTGCCGGGCGCGCCCTCCACGCCGTGCGGATCGTCGACGCTGGCGCCGAGCATCTGGAAGCCGCCGCAGATGCCGATCACTTTGCCGCCGTAGCGCAGGTGCTTGCGGATCGCATCCGGCCAGCCTTGCTGCCTGAGCCACGCCAGGTCATTGCGGGTGTTCTTGCTGCCCGGCAGGATGATCAGGTCGGCAGGCGGAATCGGCCGGCCCGGTCCGATGAACTGAAGATCAACCTCCGGATGCGCGCGCAAGGCGTCGAAATCGGTGTGATTGCTGATGCGAGGCAGCACCGGCACGATCACGCGGAACGTTCCTTTGGCGCTCTGGCTGGACGCCACCGCGTCCTCGGCGTCGAGATGCAAGCCGTGCAGATACGGCAGCACCGCCAGCACCGGTTTGCCGGTGCGTTGCTCGAGCCAGTCCAGACCCGGTTGCAGAAGACTGATGTCGCCGCGAAAACGGTTGATGACGAAACCGACCACGCGCGCCTGCTCGCTCTCGGACAGGCAAGCCAGCGTGCCGGTCAGGTGCGCGAACACGCCGCCGCGGTCGATATCGGCCACCAGCACGACCGGGCAATCGACTGCTTCGGCGAAACCCATGTTGGCGATGTCGCGCGCACGCAGATTGATTTCGGCCGGGCTGCCTGCGCCTTCCACCAGCACCACGTCGTATTGCGCACGCAGGCGTTGATAAGACTCCAGCACCGCTTCCATGGCGCTGGTCTTGTAACGGTGATAGTCCCGCGCATTCATGTCAGCGCGCACCTTGCCGTGCACGATCACCTGCGCGCCGGTGTCGCTGGACGGTTTCAGCAGCACCGGATTCATATCGGTGTGCGGCGCGATCCCGGCAGCCTGCGCCTGCAAGGCCTGGGCGCGGCCAATCTCGCCACCGTCGCTGGTCACCGCGCTGTTGAGCGCCATGTTCTGCGGCTTGAACGGCGCCACCTCGACGCCCTGGCGGTGCAGCAGGCGGCACAGCGCTGCCACCACCGTGCTTTTGCCGGCGTCCGAGGTCGTGCCCTGCACCATCAGCGTGTGGAAGGGAAATGTCATGCAGTGCGCTCCGTATGCTCGGTCCGTTCGCGCCATACCTGCATCGCCTGTTGCAGACGCCGCCAGCCGGCTTCGTCAGACGGCAGGCCCAGGCGGATACCGCCTGCGCCGCGCGTAAAAAGCCGCACCCAGATTCCCTGCCGCGCCATGCAGTCATGGAAGGCGACGGCCTCCGGCTCCGGCCACCACTGGTACATGGCGCTGCCGCTGGAGTCGATTCCATAATCGGCCAGCAAGCGCTGCAAACGCCCGCCCGCAGCCAGCAATTGCGTACGCGTGGTTTGTTGCCAGTCGAGGTCGCGCAAGGCGGCGATGCCGACCTGCTGCGCCGGTCCGCTGACCGCCCAGGGCCCCAGCCAGTCGCGCAAGCCGTTCAGGATATCGTCCTGCGCCGCGACAAATCCGAGCCGCACGCCGGCCAGCCCGAAAAATTTCCCGACCGAACGCAACACGATCAGTCCGGCCTGCGCACCGGTGTGGGCCGCCACGCTGAGGTGCGGCGTGGTGTCGCCGAACGCCTCATCGACCACCAGCCAGCCGCCGCGCGCCGCCAGTCGCTGCGCCCAGCCGAGCAGGACGTCGGGCGCGACGCGTGCGCCGGTCGGGTTATTGGGATTGCACACCACCATCACGTCGCAGACATCGCCTGCGTTGATGGCGTCGGGCAAACCGGCATAGTCGACTTCGCGCATCGCATGCCCGGCCTGCCGCCAGCGATGCGCATGCTCGGCATACGCCGGTGCGGCGACCACCACGCGTGCAACGCCGTGCTCGCGCAAGCGCAATTGCGGTAACGCCTGGATCGCCGCCTGCGTGCCGGCCACCGGCAGCATCTGCGGCGCGCCGTAATAGGCGCAGGCGGCCGCAACCAGTTCGTTGCTGGATTCCGGCAAGCGATGCCAGGCGTCGGCGCGCACGGCCGGCGCCGGATAAAAATCGGGATTGATGCCGGTCGACAGGTCGAGCCAGTCGGCGCGCGCAATGCCGTAGCGGGTCACCGCATCGTTGAGATTGCCGCCGTGTTCAAGCATGGGCGGCTCCGAACGACAACAGCGTGGACAGCAGCATGGCGGTCGCCAGCATCACCGTCAGCCACAACATTGCCGTGCGCGACACCAGCGTCCAGGCACGTGCAATGTCGCCGGCCACCGCGTCACGGCCGATGCCAAGCGGCGGCCGCTGTTCGACTTCGCCGTCATACACTGCCGCGCCGCCCAGCGCCAGCCCGAGCGCTCCGGCGCCGGACGACATCACCGGACCGGCATTCGGGCTGCTCCAGGCCGGCGCCTGTTCGCGCCAGCAGGTCCGCGCCTGCCGCCAGTTGCCCAGCGCCGCATACGACAGCGCCGTCAGCCGCGCGGGAACCCAGTTGAGCGCATCGTCGACGCGCGCCGCCGCGCAGCCGAACGCCAGAAAGCGCGGCGTGCGGTAGCCCCACATGGCGTCGAGCGTATTGGCCAGGCGGAACAGCAAGGCGCCGGGACCGCCGGCGACGGCAAACCAGAAAAAGGTGCCGAAGACGGCGTCGTTGCCGTTTTCCAGCAGTGATTCGACGGTGGCCTTGACCAGGTCGGTTTCCTGGGATTGCGTGGTGTCGCGACTCACGATGCGGCCGGTCAATGCGCGCGCCGCCGCCAGGTCGCCATCTTTCAGCGCCGCCGCAATCGGCATGACGTGGTCGCGCAGGCTGCGCAGGCCGATACAAAAATACAGCAGCAGCACGTGCCAGGCGGCGGCCAGCCACAGCGATTGACGCGCCAGCAGGATCGCCTCGGCGCAGGCCAGCGCCACCGGCGGCAGCACCGCCAGCAGCCAGGCCAACACGCCGCGGGCATAGCTGCCCGGCTGCCGGTTCAGGCGGCGCTCGATGCACTGTACATAGCGACCGAAGCCGACCAGCGGATGCCAGCGCCGCGTCTCGCCCAGCAACCAGTCGAGCGCCACGCCGGCCGCCATCAGCAGCGCCAGCAAGGTCATGTCGAAGGCATTGAAAACGCTCAGCATGCGCGTCCTTTGAGCGTCAGCGGCAAGCCGGCGGCGACGAATTGCACGCGCTCGCAGATCGCCGCGACGGTCTGGTTCAGGCGCCCCGCTTCGTCGACGAACCAGCGTGAAATCGCGCCCTGCGGCACGATGCCCATGCCGACTTCGTTGGACACCAGCACCACATCGCCCGGCGCTTGCGACAAGACCTGCAGGAAGCGTTCACGCTCAATTGCAAAGCGCGCCGGCGCGTCGATGCGGCCGATGTCGGGATATTCCCGGTGTTCGCTGAACAGCAGGTTTGACAGCCATACAGTCAGGCAATCCACCAGCACGACGTTGCCGGGACGGCTGGCGCGTGCGATGGCGTCGCCCAGCGCGAGTTGTTCTTCCACGGTTTCCCAATGGGCGTATTGGGCGCTGCGTTGTTGCCGGTGCAAGGCGATGCGCGCCGCCATTTCGTCGTCGCCGACGGCGGCCGTGGCGATGTAAATCACCTGTTTTCCGGCGGCTGCCGCCAGCCTCTCTGCCTGTGCGCTCTTGCCGGAACGCGCGCCGCCGAATACCAGGGTGCGAGTTGTTCCCTGATTCATTTCCTGATTCATTTCCTGATTCAATTCCTGATTCATTATTGTTTTTCCTTGTTTCCCCACGCATCGCTGAACACCAGGTCATCCAGCGATTGCCGCGCGGCCCAGCCCTCTTGCTCCAGCATCGGACGCGCATAGAATTCCCTGACGTGTCCCAGGCAAATCACCGCCACCGGCTTGGCGCCCGCCGGCATCGCCAGCAGCGTCGCCAGCTTGCCGGCATCGAACAGCGACACCCAGCCCATGCCGATGCCTTCTGCGCGGGCGGCCAGCCACATGTTCTGGATGGCGCAGGCGACCGAGGCCAGGTCCATCTCGGGCAAGGTGCGACGGCCGAATACGTGACGCTCGCGATCGTCCATCAAGGCCGCCACCAGCAACTCGCCGCACTCGCGGATGCCTTCCACCTTGAGCCGCATGAATTCGTCTTCACGTTCATGCAGGGCTTGCGCGGTGAGCACGCGTTCCTGCTCGACCAGCGCATGGATGGCGTCGCGACGGCTGCGTTCAGTGATGCGGATGAATCGCCATGGCTGCATGAAGCCCACGCTCGGTCCGAGATGCGCCGCTTCGAGCAGCCGCTGCAGCAACTCAGGATCCACCGGGTCCGGCAAGAAATGGCGGATGTCGCGCCGCTCCGCGATCACGCGGTAAACGGTATCGATATCGGCCTGGCTGTAACGATGGCTCATGCCGGCGCCTCAATCTCTGGTGACGGCAGGAACAAGCCCGCCGCCGCTTCCGGCGACGAGGCAAAGTAGGCATGCAGATACGTCGCCGTCACACCACGCACGCGATAGACGCGTTCGCCGGCCGAGGTGTCGTACAGGCGTTCGCCTGTGTAGGCGGCAGCCAACGCCGTCACCGTGGTCGAATAGTGGAAGGTATGGCAACGCAGCGTGCCCTGCGGCAGCGCGATGCTCTGGTAACCCAGGCCCTGCAAACGTCGCTGCATCACCGCACGGCCGCTCAGCACGCCGAGCATGCGCGCCCGTGCGCCATCCTTGTCGCTCAGGCTTTCCAGCAGATAGAGCAGACCGCCGCATTCCGCATACAGCGGTTTGCCGGCGGCGCAATGCCCGAGCAGCGCCTGCTTCATCGCGACGTTGCCCTGCAGTTCGGACAGGTGCAATTCGGGATAGCCGCCGGGCAGGTAGACGCTGTTCGCCACCGGCAACGCCGCATCCTGCAGCGGTGAAAAGAACACCAGTTCGGCGCCGAGCTTGCGCAGCAGATCGAGGTTGCCGGGATAAATGAAGGAAAACGCCTTGTCGCGCGCCACCGCGATGCGCTGTCCCGCCAGCAATTGCGGCGCAGGGGCAGCGGCATCCGCTTCCGGGGCCATGAACTCCACCGGCGCCGGCATGCGCGCCAGCTCGGTAGCGCCGATCAGCACGGCGGCGGCATCGATGCGCCGGTCCAGATCGGCGACTTCAGCCGCCGGCACCAGGCCGAGATGGCGCTCCGGCAACTTGAACTGCAGGTTGCGCGGCATGCTGCCCAGATAATTGACGCCATGCGGCATGCCCTGGCGCAGCATTTCTTCATGACGCGGGCTGGCGACGCCGTTGGCAAGCAGGCCCAGCAGCGGAAAGCCGGGTCGGTAATGCGCCAGGCCGTAGCCGATCGCCCCCAGCGTCTGCGCCACGCCGGCGACATCGACCACCGCCACGGCGGGGATGTTCATCAGCTCGGCCAGGTCGGCGCTGCACGGTTCGCCGTCGAACAGCCCCATCACGCCTTCGACCAGGATCAGGTCGGCCTGTTGCGCAGCGTCGTGCAGCAGGCGTCGGCATTCCGCTACGCCCATCATCCACAGGTCGAGCTGATATACGGGGTTGCCGCTGGCGCGTTCCAGGATGGTCGGATCGAGGAAGTCCGGCCCGGTCTTGAATACACGCACCCTGCAGCCCTGCGAACGATGCCAGCGCGCCAGCGCTGCCGTCACGGTGGTCTTGCCATGGTTCGAGCCGGGCGCGGTGATGAACAGCGCCGGGCACAAAACCGAAGACGAAGCAGAAGACGAAGCAACCGCGGACGACGACGTTGCCATGATCAGAACTCCACGCCCTTTTGCGCCTTGATGCCTTGCTCCTTGTAGGGATGCTTGAGCGGGCGCATCTCGCTGACCAGGTCGGCCAGCTCGATCAGCGCATCCGGCGCATGCCGGCCGGTGACCACGACGTGCAGCATCTCGCGCCGTGCGGCGAAGACGTCGAGCACCTCCTGCAGATCGAGGTATTGGTATTTGAGCACGATGTTCATCTCGTCCAGGATCACCATGTCGTAGGACGGATCCTTGATCATGCGCACCGCTTCGGCCCAGCCGTGGGCGGCGGTTTTCATGTCGGCGTCGCGGTCCTGCGTATCCCAGGTGTAGCCGGAACCGACCACGTGGAAGTCGCAGTTCGCATGGCCGCCGAGGAAGTCGCGCTCGGCGCTGTACAGCGCACCCTTGATGAACTGCACCACGCCCAGTTTCATGCCGTGGCCGAGGATGCGCATGCCCATGCCGAAAGCGGCGCTGGACTTGCCCTTGCCGGTGCCGGTGTTGACGATCAGCAGGCCCTTTTCCTTTTGTGCGGCGGCCTTCTTTTTCTCGAAGCCTTCCTTGTGCCGCTGGGTCATGCGCTTGTGCGATTCCGGATCTGTTTTCATCGTGCGTTCTCTTTATTTCCAGTGTGTTCCGGTGAGTTCGGACAGCAAGGCGGCGACCTTGCTGCGGCTCGGGTGATAACCGATGAAGACCAGTTCGGACTTGTCGGTTTCTGCATTCTCGTTGGCGGCGTCGGCCGCATCCAAATTGATCGTCACGCGCGTGCGTACGCCTTGCACCAGCTGCGGCCGTTTGCCGTCCAGCGTGCGCACGAAGCCTTTGGTGCGCAGGATGGGCTCCGATTTCGCGGCTTCGGCAATTGCCTGCTTCAGCTTGTCTGCCGGCTGCGGCGACTGGCTGCGCAGCGTGAACGACAGCCAGCCGGGGTCCTGTTCGTGGAAATGCTTGTGCGTCGCCAGTCCGTGGCTATGGGCACCGAGGCCGGAATGCGCGTGGCCGTTCAGGCGCCCCTGGTCGCTCAGCACGCTGGCATCAGCGCCGGGCATGCGCACATGGGTATAGGTGTGCTGATGCGCCTGCAAGGTCGGCTGATGCAGGCGCAGGCCGAGCGCCAGGCGGATGTCGAGCTGCGCCTGGTACGCCAGTTCGAGGAAGCGCACGTTCGGCGCCCGCGAGCGTACGCGCTGTTCGGCGTCCAGCAACTGATCTTCGTTGAGTTCATCGATCTTGTTGAGCACAACGACGTCGGCATATTCCAGTTGCCGCTCGAACATGGCGGCGATGGCGTTGTCGGCACCGCTTCCTTGCGCAAAGCGATCGTCCAGCAGCAAAGGCGTATCGACCACCGCCAGCGTCGCGTCGAGGATGAAATGCGCCGCCAGTTCCGGCGTCTGCAGGCTTTCCATGACGGCCGTCGGCAAGGCCAGTCCGGAGGTTTCGATCAGTACGTGATCGACCTGCGCACGCCGCGCCGCCAGCGCCAGCATGGTCGGTACAAAATGCTCGTCGTCGCCGTAGGCAATCAGACCGTAAGCAAAATCATGGATCCGCACCTGCCCGCCTCCGTCGCTGCTGCTGGCCCGGATCAGGTCGCCGTCGATCGTTGCTTCGCCGAACTCGTTGATCAGCAAGGCCAGCCGGCGCGCCTGACGGCGCTGCACCAGGCTGCGCAGCAAGGTCGTCTTGCCGGCGCCGAGGAAACCGGTGACGATGGTGACGGGGATAGGCTGCGCCGGCGTCATGCGCGTTTGCCTTCTTTCCACCAGCGCTCTACCTGCGCCAACGCGTCGTCCAGATTGCCGGCCTGCACCGGATAGTCGAGCGCCGGACGACGCACCGTCAGCAATGGAATATTCAGTGCCTGCGCCGCGTCGGCCTTGGCGCGATAACCGCCGGCGTCGCCGGAATCCTTGGTCACCACGCAGTCGATGTTCCAGTCGCGCCACAAAGCTTCGTTGAAGCCCTGCGAAAACGGACCCTGCATCGCGCAGATGCGGCTGCGCGGAATGCCGAGGTCAATGGCGCGCTGGATGAACTCCGGCTCGGCGGTGACGCGCACGAACCATTGCTTGCGGCCGGCGCCGGGTGCTTGCAGGAAGGTCGCGAGATCCTTGGAGCCGGTAGCGAGGAAAATGCGCTCGCCCTTGGCAATCGCCTGTTCAGCCGCCTGTTCCATGGAATCGCAGGCAAGCGCATCGCCGGCGATATCGGCAATTGCGCTTGGACGTTCATAGCGCAGATAGGGAATGTCGAGGCTTTGCGACAAGCCCATCAGTTGCTGCGACATCAGCGTCGCATACGGATGCGTTGCGTCGACCAGCACGCGCGCCTCGTGGCGCAGCAAGGCCTGCTTGCGCGCTTCCACGCCTTGGCGGCCGGCCCAGACCGTCACACCCGGACAATCCTGCAAGGCCAGCTCGCCGCCGTATTCGGTGGCGGTGGAGACCACCACCTGATGACCTTGCGCGGCCAGCTGCTTCGCCAGCGCGTTGCCGTCGCTGGTGCCGGCGAAAACCCACACGGCCTGCGACGGCAGAACGGGTTCTTCCGCGGCGACCTTGGATTCGTCGTGCCAGTCGTTGTAACCGCGCGGGGTAAAGATATAGCCGCGCTTGCGCTGGGTGAAACGATTGCCGATCACGATGCTGGTGAGCATGTCGAATTGCAGCGACGGCAACTCGTCGAGGCGATGGATGCTGACTTCCTGACCGGGGCGATAGGCGTTCTTCACCACGCCGCACAGCGTATGCGGCGCCTTCGATTCCAGCATCAGCTTGAGGATGCGATAGACGCCTTCCTGACGACCGGCGCTTTGCACGTTGTACAGCACGCAGGCCAGATCGGCCTGGGCGATGTGACGGGCACGGTTCTCGATCCACTCCCACGGGCACAGCAGGTTGGACAGGCTCAGCGTGGCGAAGTCGTGCGACAGCGGCGAGCCCAGCAAGGACGCGCAGGCGTTGGCCGAGGTCACGCCGGGGATGACGTTGACTTCGTAGTCGTCGTCTTCCTTCATTTCGTCGAAGGCCAGCGCCGCCATGGCATAGATGCCGATGTCGCCGCTCGAGATCAACGCCACCTTTTCGCCGTTGCGCGCCTTGTCGATCGCCAGCAGCGCACGTTCGCGCTCCTGCGTCAGCGGCGGCGTGTGGATCTCCTTGCCCTCGATATGCGAGCTGATCCAGCGCAGATACAACTCGTAAGCCACGATGACGTTGCTGTCGCGCAAGGCGGCGATGGCGCGCGGGACGATCAGGTCGCCAAAACCGGGACCGACCGAGACCAGATTCAATACTCCACTCATAGCACTGCTTTCTTGTTCAATTTCATATTATTCATTTCGGATCCGCCTGACTTTCAACGTCGGGCAAACCGATGTCTTCCACGATCGCTACCGTCACGCCTTCCAACGCCGTCTTCGGCAGTGCCAGTACGCCGCGCGGGCTGGCGATCAGCGCGCACGGTTCGCATACGCCATCGACGCCGACGTTTTTTTGCACCCATTCCGACGGCGCCGTCACCCAGCCGCGTGCGGCGACATCCGAGGCCGCGATCACGCGCAACGGCAATTCGTTGGCCGCGCAAAAACTCAACAAGCCGGGCTCTTCCGCTTTCAGGTCGATGGTCGCCACCTCGCGCACCTCGCTCAGCGGACGGCCGACCAGGGCCAAGGCATGCGTCACGGCGGCGGCGATCTTTTCCACCGGCACGTTCTTGCGGCAACCGATGCCCAGCACCAGCGGCTTCAACGCTTCCGTCGCAGTCGTCACCACCGGCACCGCACCGACCACATTGGCGACGCGATAGGCAAGCCGGTTGCCGCCGCCTTCGTGACCGCCGAGCAAGGACACGGCAAAGCGTCCAGCTTCATCGAGCAGCACCACGGCCGGGTCAGTCAGCTTGTCCTGCGGCAGGCCTTCCAGAAAACGCACCGCCACGCCGCTGGCCGCCAGCATGATCCATTGCCCCTGAGAGCGATAGGATGCGCGGAATTGCTGCTTCTGCGGAATGCCCGCGTTCAGCCATGGCCGGTACAGCGTGCCGCCAAGCTGTCCCTGCAGACGCGCCGCCAGGGCTTCGCTCTCCGCTCGCACCAGCCAGATGCCGAGAGAAGTCGATGGTGTGCTTTGCAGGGAATTGCTCATGATCAGACCTCGTCTCCGGTGACGGAAATTTCCACGGGTTCTGCGGCGTTGTTGTCTTTATTCTTCTTGTCTTTCTTCACCACGCGGAACAGATGCGTGAAATCCTTGGAATACAGACTCGACTCGACTTGCTGGCCCTTGTCCAGCGCTGCACCGACCAGCATCATGGTGGTCAGGTTCCAGGCGCCGCGTTTGGTTTCCTCCAGCACGGTCGCCAGTGTGCCCTGATAGACGCGCTGGTCGGGCCAGGTGGCGCGATACACCAGCGTCACCGGCGTGGTCTCGGGATAGTGCAGGCGCAGGTCGGTGACGATTTTTTTAAGATGCGGACCGGACAGGAAGATGCACATGGTGGCCCGGTGTTCGGCCAGGCGTGCAATCGATTCCAGCTCCGGCACCGCCGAGGCGCGGCCGGAGACGCGCGTCAGGATCACGGTCTGCGATACTTCCGGCTTGGTCAGTTCCGCCGTCACCGCCGATGCCGCAGCAGTGAATGAGGACACGCCCGGCACGACTTCATAGGCGATGTCCAGCGCTTCCAGCCGGCGCATCTGCTCGGCGGTCGCGCCGTAAATCGCCGGATCGCCGGAGTGCAGGCGGACCACGTCAAGGTCCTGCGCTTTTGCGCGCTCATAGCAGGCCTGCTGCTGCTCCAGGTCGAGCTGCGCGGTGTCTATCAGTTCGGCATCGGGACGGCAATGCTGCAGCATCTCGGTCGGCACCAGCGAACCTGCATACAACACCATCTGCACGCTGCCGAGCAGCTTGGCGCCGCGCAGCGTGATCAGGTCGGGAGCGCCGGGACCGGCGCCTACAAAATAGACTTTCATGAATATGCTTTCATTGCTGGTGCCTCTTTTCCAATGCGGTCTTGCGGATCAGCATGGTGGCCAGGTAGCCGCTGACGGCATGGTCCCGGTCGCCCGCTTCGAGTTCGCGCAAGTCGTTCGCCAATACTTCGCCGTCCAGTCCGATGCGCCGGGCGAAGGCGCAGTGTTCGGCGATGTCCATTCCTTTCAACAACGCCAGCACCCATGGCAGGCGCGCACCGATTTTCATCAGCACGACGATGTCGTGCGTCTCGATCTCCTGCTGCAATGTCGCCGGATCGTCCGGGCACGGCAGGATCAGGGTGCGCTCCTTGCCCACGCCCAACGGCCAGTCCAGCGCGGCAGCAGCCGACGCATAACTGGTGATGCCGGGGAAAGTCCGGTGCGGAAACGCCGGCAGCAAATCCTGCAGCGCCGCCAGGATGTAACCGTAGGTCGAATACGTCAGCGTGTCGCCGATGGTCAGATAAGCGACGCTGCGTCCGGCCTGCAATTCGGCGGCGATGTCCCGCGCCAGTTGCGCATAATGTTCGCGCAGCACGTTGCGGTCGGGATCCATGTTGAACTCGACTTCGCGCAGGCGCTCCGGCGCGACGGCCACACCTTCCAGGCATTGCAGCGCCACCGAGGTGTCGGCGCTTTTGGCGCGCGGCACGTAGATCAGGTCGGCCTGCTGCAAGGCCTGCATCGCAGCCAGCGGCAGATAGCCTGCTGGTCCGGGGCCAACACCAATGCCCCAGAACATGCCGGGTTGAGCCTTCATGCTGTTCCTCCCAGCAGATTGCCGTCGAGGTCGAACAGGCGCACCTCGACGCGCTTCACCGAGGGCAGGCGTGCCTGCGCCAACACGGCAATGCGCGTTTCGATCTCGCGCCACAAGGCTGCCGAGCCGGGTTGATCCTTCAAACGTTCGATTGCTGCTTCCACTGTATTGGCACTTTCTATGTCGGCGATCAGCGCTGCGGAAAATCCGAGACCTGTCGCCAGTTCCGCGGCCACCCGGGCCACGCCGCCCATCGCCATGTTGCTCTTGCTCGAATGCGTATCCCAGACGCCGTCGAGCACCTTGGCCAGCTTGCCGGGATGACCCGCCAGCCACAACACGTCCAGCTCTGCGCCCTGCTCGGCCAACGCCGACTGGGTGAAGTCGAGAGCGTCGCCGAGGAAGTTGGCGATCTGCACCGAGCGCGCCTCCGGCAAGCCCAGTTGGTCACGCGCAAAGCTGCGGCCGATCTTGCCCGGCAGATACGCCACGCAGGACGCTACGCCGTCCGGCTTGCTGTCGTCCGCCAGCGCCACGCGGATATACACTTCGATCGACGCGATCCACGAGGCCAGCGACATCGGCTCGACGATCCCCGAAGTACCCAGAATCGAAATGCCGCCGACGATCCCGAGACGCGGGTTGAAGGTCTTCTGCGCGATCTTCTGGCCGTCTTCACAACCGATGGCGAGATCGAAACCGGTCTCACCGCTCATACCCAACTCCCCCAGCACTTCCGCCACCGCCAGCCGCATCATCTGGCGCGGCACCGGATTGATGGCCGGCTCGCCGACCGCCACGCGCAAGCCGGGCTGGGTTGCGGTACCGACGCCGCGCGCCGCCAGGAAGCGAATCTCGCCGATGTCGTTGCGCGCCACTTCGGCGAAAATCGTCGCACCGTGCGTGTTGTCGGGGTCGTCGCCGCCGTCCTTCAATACTTCTGCGCGTACGCGCTTGCCATCCAGTCCATCAAGCTGTTGCACGTCCTGTATCGGCACCAGCAGGTAATGCTTGCCGTCCGGCAGGCTGACTTCCGCCTTGTCGACCTTCTCGCCGCGCAAGAGCAGCATCAGCGCCGCCTTCACCGCTGCGGTGGCGCAACTGCCGGTGGTCCTGCCGCGCCGCAAGCCGTTGAGGGCCGGCACGGTGAGGTCGAATTCGGCGCGTTCAAGCTCCTGCATTGATCTGCAACTCCGCTTCCTGCGCGGCGATGACCTGCCCGATGGCGTCGATCATCAGGGCGTTGACCACCGTCGCCGCCCACGGCGATCCGCCGCGTGTACCGCTGTTGGTGATGCGCGGCACCTGCAGGCAGCGGCGCAGCTCGTCCTTGCTTTCCCGCGTACCGACGAAGCCGACCGGCAAGCCGATCACCAGCTGCGGCCGCCAGCCGTGCTCGCGGATCAGGCGCGTGGTCTCGACAATCGCGGTCGGCGCATCGCCGATGGCGAGAATGATGTCGTTGCCGAATTTTTCCCATGCGCGACGCACGCCGGCGGCCGAGCGCGTGATGCCCTGCGCCTGCGCCAGGAGGTGGGTCTCGCGGTCATGCACGCCGCACCAGGTTTCGACGCCGAGCTGTTCCACCAGTGCGCGCTTGAGGCCGGTCTGCACCATCGTCACATCGGTCACCACGCGCTTGCAGCGCAAGATAGCGCGGATGCCGGCCTCAATCGCACCGGCTGAAAAATAGATGTCGTCGACCGCGTCGAAGTCGCCGCTGGTATGCACCAGTCGTTGCAACGCGGTCAAGTGCCCCGGCGGGAACATCGACCAGTCGCGGCCGGCAGCGATGATCTCGAAGCTTTCCTTTTCGATCGGATGCGGCACGTACGGCGGAAAATCGATTTTCGGTTCAGCCGCTAACGCCTCTCGATTCAGCAAGCCACGCACCTGCAAATGATGCGCACGCTGCGGCTCGCCGATCTGTTCTTCGAAGCCGACGATCTGCACGCGGTATTTGCACAGGCTGCAATTCATCGCGGCGCGTCCTTCGACTGCTTCGCGTGCGCGCTCCAGCAAGACGTCGGCGACGTGCTGATGCACACCAAGATAACCGGCCTTCAGCACTTCCAGTCCCGGTTCGCGCTGCTGCAAGTCATCCGCTGCGGCGTAGATGCGCTTGACCAGCACGCCGTCGAACAGGAAGAACGGCAGTACCACGACACGTGCGAAACCGAGCAGCGCGGCCGCGCGCAAGCCGTCCGCGACCAAGGGCTTGGCGGTGCCGGAATAACAGACGTAGACGCCGCCGAAGCCCATGCCCTCTTCCAGCATGCGCGCCAGTTTCGATACTTCGCCGTTGGCATCGGGGTCGGTGGTGCCGCGCCCGACCAGCACCAGGCAAGTATCGTCGCGGCGTATGGTTTGCGATGATTGCGCTTCGGCGGCGAGGATGCGTTCCTGCGCCAGCTGCAGCAGTTGCGGATGCAGGTTCATCGCCGCGCCGAAATGGAAGTCGACCTCGGGATGCCTGCGCGCCAGCTCCAGCACCTCGGCCGGCATGTCGTTCTTGGCATGGCGCGCGGCCAGCAAGACGCCGGGCACCACCGCTACCTGCTTGCTGCCGGCGGCGAGATTGGCGTCGACCGCTTCGCTGATGGTAGGACTGGAGAATTCGAGATAGCCGTGCGTCACCACGCGACCGGGTGCGCGGGCGCGCACGATCCCGACCAGCGCTTCGAACTCGCGCACGGCGTCGGCGTCGCGACTGCCGTGACCGGCGATCACGATGCCGTAGCTTGTCGCATTGTCAACGCCGCCGGCGATGTCGGCAGCCGCGTTCACGTCGCCTCCGCAGACGCAGTTGACACGCCTGGAGGCGGCTCGATCTGGCTGTCCATCGGTGAGTGGGTGCGAATCAGCATGATGCTCATGTCGGTGAACTCCTTGTCCACGCATTCGGCGAGAGTGCCGTGCCACTCTGCCTCGCCACGCGTGAGGTTTTCCCAGACTTCGGTCGGATGATCGGGCTGCACGCCGTTTTCCAGCAGATAAGCCGCGATATGGCGCGGCATGAAGGAGCGCGCTGCATCCCATGGACACGGTATCACAATCGCAT
>Ga0308165_1000532_pt1 | contig 69198 bp, 68 predicted proteins | sample PhyWR2_FD_201032 | JGI IMG/M metagenome (GOLD analysis project Ga0308165, IMG submission 201032) | Phyllosphere microbial communities from UC Gill Tract Community Farm, Albany, California, United States - DLSLW.R2 | ecosystem: Host-associated > Plants > Phyllosphere > Unclassified | place: USA... | reverse complement strand
TATAACGAAAGAAACCAATGCAATTTGTACTCTTCTGATATAAATGCGGTAAGGGGTTATCCAGGATGGTTAAGAACAGGAATTGCCTTTTATGCATATCCAATTAATTAGGTCTTTTTATTCTTGTTGTTGTGTTATGTCACCGATCATATAAAAAACCACCCTATTAAATGCCTTGTTTGGTGTCGTAATACTCACTAGCACGATCGATGGCCGACAAAAATCGGCCATTTTCGCTCCTTTTTTATACCATTAATTTAGCGGCACTTCAGCCGCTGTCGCGATATCTGCCGCACTCTCCACTACTTGCAATTTATGTTAGATTACTATTTTGGATACATAACTCTAAATGAAATTCATAACACCTTTCTATTCTGTTATTCAAACTCTTTATACCTTTCAACATGTTCTGTTAATCCAGAAGTTTCGTGTTTTTTTATCCCTCGATCCAAATGTCCGTAGTGCTTTGCATAATAGGAGCCGCATGCATGGAAGCAATATGCATTTTTTTATTGGACCGTATTCCAAGTTTAAATGTCTTTATCGATTGTGATAGCCGCTATCTAAGCAAGTAAAACTTGAATAGAATTCTGTAAGATGGGTTGCCCTTATCGTGAGGGCTGGTAATGCTTTTTAATAACCGCTAGTTTTTCTGAAACCAAAAACAACCACATCCATAATTTTGCTTTTCAAGTATCGCGTCATCAGGATTAACGATTAGCCCACCGTCTTCACCATCTTCGGGTATTAGCACAAATTCTTTAAGCTGCAAATCGGAAAACAGCCTAAGAATACTGTCTTTGGTATATACACGGTGAGCGTTAAAATGAATTTTATTCGTGTTTGCTAGAGGAACTACAAAGAGAAGACTCCCTCCGGGCGCTAATACTCTTTTAAGTTCGTCAATAGCTTTTTTATCTCCGTCATAATCCAACGGGTCACCATAACGCCCTAAGCCGATATGTTCAACAGTGTGCATACAGGATAATGAGTAAATACTATGATCTGAAAAAGGTAAATTTAGCAAGTCCCCACCAAGCGCCTGCAAACCTGTTAGAAAAAGTTTTGCAGGCCTATAATCATAAAATTCTACTGGAACAAAAGCAGATAAAATAGAGCAAAAATGGAGCGTCGACGAAATGTCAATATGCTTTTTGGGGTTATTGGCTTTAATTATTCTTGCAGCCCAAGCTGGATGGTAAACGTAATGTCTATCAAATCCGGTATATGTAGTTGCATCATTTAAACATGGATAGAAGTCCTCACTATCCAAAACAAAGCGTTTATTTGTTTGCTTTTCTAACGTTATTAACTGGTTAAATTGACGCTTAAAATTTTGTGTTTTCGCATCATTTCTAAACCAGTTCTTTATTTCCTTAATCATATCGCAATTTGTTCTCCTTTACCAAGATAACAGAATTATATGAACACCGATATACATTTAGAACAAAGAGTCATTAGTTTAAATTATTTTTTTATTTAATCAAAGAAAAGAAAGACTGCTTAAATACCTTTCTTACCTGCTTAAAACTACAGTACCCCCACTTAAACAACCTGTTATCAAAGAACAGAAAGAGCGCTGCCTTCGCCTTTGTTTCTCTTAAAATTTCATACCATTTGTTAAATAGAAATTCATCTAATATATTTTGCTTATATCTTTTTGTCTGTCGATTTGCCAACTTGACTTCATTCAAAAAGGTCGCATATTCTTTAACAGTAAATTGATTTGTTTGCCTTTTGTATAACGATAGATGGATGGCAGACCAAAGTTCATCGTTTGTTAAGCCCAACTGTTTGCGCAGGTTATGGAGGATGCGGACTTCATTTTTTATCTGCTTGCTATTATCTTTTAAAGAAATATTATTGAAATGGATACGGTATTGTACTAAGGTTTCGTTTAAGTTGGCAACCGGATACTTCGCCGCTATTCTAGTAAAGAGTTCAAAATCTTCTGCTGGATCATAGTCTTTATAGCCACCTAATGCAAGAAAAACATCTCTTTTAAATATCGCCGTTGAATTAATGTAGGGATTACCAAATAACATAAACACTTCAATGGTTTCGTCGAACGGCTCGATATAATTAATGCCCGTAGGCTCACCGCTTTCATTAATTACAGCAGCATTCCCTCCGCATAGGGCGATATCAGGATGGCTCTCCATAAAACTTACCTGATGCTTCAGTCTATTTGGGCTTGCTATATCATCACTATCCAAAATGGCAATGTATTTTCCAGTAGCCAAGTCCAACAATCGATTACGCGTGTAAAGTAAACCTCGATTTTCATCATTATGAACGAGCCTTATTCGGGGGTCCTTTATACTTTCAATTACACCTACCGTATTATCGGTAGATCCATCGTTCACTATAAGTAATTCGAAGTCGCCAAATGTTTGATTAATGACGCTGAGGATTGATTCGCGAATAAATGGCTCGGCATTATATGCAGCCATAAACACAGTAACTAATGGAGGGTTGATCATATCCTTAACCAATTTTTTGGACAAACGTCCTCATTATTATCAATACCATTTGCCCAGATTTTTGGCGCTATGACTATTTTTTCTGGATAACTGTTAAGCCAAGCTGCCCACCAGCTAAAACTACTGTTTGCAATGATTTGATGTTTGCATGCGCTCATCAATTGCATATCTACATAACTTTCTGAACCAGTGTTCCAGTTAATAACGCTTGCTTTAGGTAGATTTAAATGTGCCTTACACCAGTCAATGTCATTCGAAAAAATAAAATATGTTGCATTAGGAATCTGCTCTTCAATGACATGAATAGCCTGCACATAATAATCGAGTGTACACAGCCCACCCAAAAGTTCGTTCGTTAAATAATCACCTCTTCTAACATGTATGGCTACGCTATTAGATCGATCAATTTCCTCGCTTATCACCCTATTTTTCGCTGATAACGGCGATCTAAATTTAAACGCATCAACAATTTCGTCTGCAATGTCAACAAAATAGTTCTCGTTTTGCCAGTAGCCCCAATAAAGCCTGTTGTTAACGTTTTCAGATAAAATTTGTTTATCAAATTCAAACAGCTTTTTCTCTTCATAGTAAGCTTTTTTTAACCCGAGCATACGCCTTAACTTCCTAATATGCCATTCCTTGAAGGTAGGGTCGTATATCTTACTCATTAGTCCCGAAGCGTAATTAGTGTTAATATTGAAGATTCGTTCAAGCTCGAAACCGTTATGCAAGGTATAATCTTCAAAACTCACTGTGCTAATCTTGACCGTTCCAAAGTTTTTCCGCAAAGCCAAATAAAATGCGTATTGAAACATTTGATTGCCTAAACCGCCTAAAATTTTAACTATTTTCACCTTTTAATATAAGTTTACCATAAGTGGACCACAAAAATATATTTAATATTCTTACAAACACTCTTGAGCTAACAATACGATGAAAAAAATACTATTTATTACGCCGACTCTAGCTAGAACCGGTTCGGAAATGATTTTGTGGCATTTGTTGAACAATATAGACAGAACGAAATTTGAGCCCTATGTATATGTATTCAAACAAGGAGAGCTTTTTGACCAACTTCCAAAGAATATAACAAAGTATTTAAATTATAAAGAAGACAAGCGGTTTCATATAAAATTGTTGAGGCTTGTTTTAAAAGTATTTAAGATAAACCAGATTTCTTTCCAACTTTTAAGAATACAAAGGACCATTAAGGCAGATTTATGGTATGTAAATACGTGCACCTTGAGTCAGCCTTTTATGCCAGCAAAAGAAATAGGGGTGAAAGTGGTTACTCATGTACATGAAAATTTATTTGGTTTTACCTTACTAGGAAATAGAAACCTAAAAGAGGTTATTACCTGTTCAGACTATCTAATTGCATGTTCAAATGTCGTTTACGAAAATCTGGAAAAAATTAAAGACAGTAAAAAACTGTTATTGCAAAATTGTTTTATTGATACAAATCAAATAAAAGTTGATCTACAACTATCAGCAAAGCTTCGGAAAGAACTAAGTATTCCAAGTGATCGGTTTGTATGGATCATTTCAGGGAGTGTTCACTACATAAAAGGAATAGAATACCTGATACAGTTACTTGAAATATTTAAGGACGAGAATGTATGCTTTGTGTGGTTGGGAAAGGAGACTGATGATGGCCTTAATTATTATTTGAATCAAATAGCCTTGAGGAGTAACAATAAGCTAATAATGTGTGGCGCTAAGGATGAAGATTATTATCATTATCTGAAAATGGGTAACGGCTTATTAATGTTGTCAAAAGCAGAGTCATTTTCTCTAGTTATTTTGGAAGCTGCCTATTGTGAGCTGCCAATTGTATCCTTTGATGTAGGCATGGCTAAGGAGCTTATAAAAAAAGATATGGGTATTGTAATTGATGGTTATGATTTAGGCAAACTACAAGAAGCTATGGCTTTTTATCATCAAGGAGGTGCATATAATCCTGATGCTTTAAGAGACGCCGTTAAACCATATACTTTAGCAGTTCAAGTTCCAAAATTCGAGCGCCTGCTTACGAACTTACTTCAATGATCTATGGGTTTAAATTTTTGTATTATTTCGTGTTTAAGTCAATTTAACATGATTTCCATTCCCTTACAATCCGGCTTATAAAAATGAACTGATATGCTAAAAATAAATGCTTATTCGAAAATCCTTGTTACTGACAGTTGCCGGTAAATACGGCCCCTGGTTCTTATTTTGATTCTGGCAGGTCAATAGATTCATACGTTCCGTAATTCAGCACATATTTAATCCAGTTATCGAAGCTATACTTGTTTTTAATTTTTTCTGGCAGGGCTTTCATTGGAGTCTTCAAAAAGTCACTTAAACCAAAGCTGTTTTTGCCATCCCACACAAATATATTTGCAGGATCATAAAAATCGTAGCTTTTAATTGCTGCATTAGTAGTAATCAGCTTCATATTGTAATTCATGGCTTCAAATACCCGAAAAGATAATCCTTCATGTACAGGATTTTGCACCTCGACTAAAATGGTGGAGTTTTTTACATTTTCGAGATTACTTGAATAGGGTATTATCGATTCTGCGATTATAGTAAACGATTCTTCTTTTATTTCTTTTCGGAGCCTTTTATTATCGCAAACCAATAAAAAGTTCAGTGGAATGTTTAACGACTGTAGTGCGTTTGCAATCGCTGCTACTTCAGAAAACCTCTGTTCGTTTATATAGCTACCACAAAAATAGGCCTTTTCACTACGGAAAGTGTTGCAATAATTTCTATCAGGAATAAAAAAGTTAGTAAGTGGTAGCCTGGCTGTTGTAATATCTAGTTTATCAAATACAAAAAAACGGTCAAAATTCTTAAGATAGTTGAATATTTCCGGATAGCGGTCTAAACCATCCCACTGGTACGCCACCGATAATTTTGCTTTATTACATGCCTCCTCAACAAACCGTAAAGGAAACAGGTCGGGTCTTATAAAAAATGAAAAATCAGCTTCTGGAACCTGCATTAAAGAAGTCATCAGCAATTCTTCTATTTCACTTGCTTGTAATTTCTTTTTATTTTGGTAATCTTTAAAAAATACTTTTCTATACACATTATGTATTCGCTGCCAAATATTTTTATATTTAAATTTATTATCCAGAACAGGCGAAAAATCGAATACTTTTAAGCCTACACGCTCCAGCTCTGGCTTTATTACCGATGAGAAACCAAAAGTTGTTGGTGCCCCAAAAATGATTGTCTTCCCTTCAAACTCTAACACTTTTCTATCCTTTTACGCTTTTAAATTTTCTTTTATAAGTACTTAACGTAAAATAAACGTATACTATCCCCGTTTCGCTACAAAAATATGCTAATAGTTTTAACATCATAGCATGTGATGGATTTATAATTCTTCGCCATTGATAATAAATGGACTTGATTACCTGAAAAAACGTTATGGATATCATATTGTGTCGAACAAAACCTATTAATCGATTTTCTACAATTGAGATTTGTACGGTAAAAGAACTGTTTCTTACGCCCGAAACTCTAATGTGATGAAGTGCTGAATCTTCAACAGTTCTCAACAATTCATGTAAAGTTTGAGGTTTGTTCACATCATTTTGGTACTCAAAGGAAAGTACTAGTAAACAAATTCTTTCTATTTAAACTCAAACAACTACGTATCACCGATTTTTTTAATTAAGTTTGATACAGACATTTTCTACATCCCATTTGGAATATCCTTTACCAAGTGATTTGACCTCCTATTTTTTACATCCTACGTATTTATTAACCTTAAAAACTAAATTGTAATGATTTTAGCAGGTAAAATAAGAGTTCCGCCTTAGCCATTTTTTTTTGCGGGCTTAAATTAGGATGGAAACCTAGCTCGAAAACTTGTCGCCAAGGGCGACAGACAATGAAACTAATATGGAAAGCTTCCTCCAACCTGCAGCGAGATAGCAACGTTACTTGGAAACCTTCCCGCTACCTAGCGCGGAGGTATCATAATTAGTATGAAAGCTTTCCGATACCTAGCGCCAAGGTTTCATAGTAAAATTTTGATTTTAATGTTTAACAATTTAAAAAAACCAAATATGATTAACAGCATCGTACTACAGCCGCTCAGAAACGGCGAATACATCCAGTTTTTAACAGATACGCTAAACACTGTGTTAAAAAATGATCCGGATGATCTTAATGTGAGGGCACAATACGATTTATTAAGAACAGCAACCGATGACATTGAGAAACTTTTTAAAATAAGCCAAGCGAGTTTAGTTACCAAAGAAATAGAAGCTATAGATGCCCGAAGAGATCAAGCCATAAACGGCATTACTTTTTTGGTGCAAGGTTATACCTACAGTACCGATGCCAACATAAACAAACAAGCAAAAATATTGGCGGCGCATTTAAATTTGTTCGGAACGGGTATAGCTAAAGATAATTACTTAAGCGAAACCACTACCCTGCGCAATATTATTAACGATTGGAATACCAAGGCTGAATTGCAAACTGCTGTAAGTGAGTTGAACCTAACTGACTGGAAAAAAGAGCTGGAACAGGCCAATAACGAATTTTCTGATGCCTATGCTAAACGCAATGAAGAACTGGCAACCGCACCCGCCGAAAAACTGAGGGCGTTACGCAATAGTGCCAATGAGGTGTATTATAAATTGCGTAACAGGTTAAACTCCAATCTCGATATTAGTGATGGAGCAGAACCTTGGGCAAGCACCATTAATTTGCTTAACCAAACCATAAGCAATTACAACACCTTATTAAATCGCCGAGGAGTTGCAGAAGCCGAGGGTGAACAACCTTTAGCGCCGATGAGTTAAAAAAAGCAGATGATGTTAAGTTGCCGATGAAACGGTGAACTTAACATCTATCACTCCGTAGTTTTAACTATCACCTTTTTGAAAGAGGCTGCCTCATTAATTGAGACTTGTCATCCTGAGGGGTAATTTCTTAGCAAGAAAAATCAATATAAATGACAATGGGTTTAGAGGAGAACTCCTAGAAAAGGTCGTCATCCGATAGCTATCGGATTCGAGCGCCCGCCCAATGTTATTTAGTTAGGCTCGACGGGTGTCATCCGATAGCTATCGGATCTGAGCCTTTCGACTTCGCTCAAGATAAACTTAGTCGAAGACCTTTTTTATTGGATAAAACCATTAACATCCGCCCTTCGACTCCGCTCAGGGTGACAATGTTTTTTGTTTTATCCTTAACTAAACGACATTGAGCGCCCGCCTGATCCGGACGGGCAGCCGAGAAATCTCTATCCGAGGTTCAAAGATTTCTCCTCCAAAGGAGCTCCTTTGGAGCACTTCGGTCGAAATGACGATTTTTGGATTGTTTCGAAAAACGTCAATGGTCGTTCTAGTTTATTTCATAAAAATCAATATGAGTGACGTTAGAAGTTTATTCGTTCGCTATCGGCGCCATGCGTTCTCCTTCGAAGGGGGTAGTGCCAAAGGCATCCCTTTGGGAGGGGATGATTGCCAATAAATACTCTCCCGACAATGGTATTGCTATTTTTTCGCTACTGCAACCCTCCCGAGAAGATCGGGACAGGTAGTTGAAACGCTCTTTAAAGCATTTCGGTTAGTCTTTCGACAAGCTCAGGATGAAAATTCTTCATTTTTGAGACAGCCTCTCTGCTTACTAAAATCGTGTTTTGAAAAATTTTATTCTATTTTAGAACAAAAGTTTTATGAGGCAGTTAACCTGCCAGATAGTGCTTTTTTATTATGAACCTAATCCTAAATTTTTAAGGCCATTTATACTGAGCAAGCATCCCTTTTGATAAGCCCAAAATCTAAAGAAATTTTATTACTGCAATACATCAATCCATGCCTACTATTTCCATTATCATCCCCAACTACAACCATGCAGCCTACCTTAAACAGCGTTTAGAGTCTGTATTCAACCAATCATTTCAAGACTTTGAAGTCATTATTCTAGATGATTGCTCGACAGACGATAGTAAAACAATTATAGAGCAATATAGATTTCATGAAAAAGTTAGTCACGTAATATATAATGATACTAATTCTGGATCGCCTTTTGAACAATGGGAAAAAGGCATCAAACTGGCAAAAGGAGAATGGATTTGGATTGCAGAAAGTGATGATGTGGCCGAAAAAGAATTTTTAGAAACCGTATTAAATAACACAAAAATTGATGCCAATATTGTACTTTCTTACTGTGCCTCCTGGTGTATAGATCATAAAGGCGAAAAAGAAGCTCGATTGGCATGGGCAGATGATATAAGCGAGAGAAATTGGTTAAAAGATTTTAGAAATGATGGGCTAGAAGAGATTAGCGCTCAATTTTTTTATAAAAATGTGATACCTAACGCCAGCGCCGTATTGTTTAAAAAAAAATCTGTAGATATGGAGGTTTTTCAGATCATAACCAACATGAGGTTTGCGGGCGATTGGTTATTTTGGATCAAGTTATTAGAGCGAGGTCAGGTTTGTTACTCAGCTAAACTATTAAATAATTTTAGATATCACGATAGTACAACAAGAAATATCAAAAATGCCAGCTTAGAAAAGCAAAGGTTTGAAGAGTATTTTATCGTTTTAAATTATTTGAGCAATAATCACAGTCAGGTACAGTGGAATTTTAGGAAACATAAATGGATGATGAAAGAGTGGCTTGAGCGTTATAAATTAATAAATGGTAAGACATTATTACCGTTCAATACCAAATTTCCGTTTACCTATAACCTTGTTCTTTTATTCAAATTTATGAAAAGAGGCCTAGCAACCGAGAAGCGGTAGGTCAACAGATTTAGTGTTTGGAAAGTTACTCAATTTACAATACTTTTGACCCTCCTCTTATAAATCAAAAATTCAAGGTAAAATATTTGAAAATTTTCCATTTAGATTTTGTGTGTTTTGAGTTGGTGCAGATAATAATAAATTGACATTCAATAACTATTAAAAAAGTAGATTAAGATTTAAAACTAAAAAACACTTAATATTTGAGTTTTGGTTTACATTCTTTTTTGTGCAAAAAATCTTAATTAAAGCAATAAAAACCGAAAAGGCTCATTAATAATAGGTGAACTAGGAACGATTGAATTACGATGCCGTTAAAACTAAATAAAATCAGTGATGAGTTATGGGTATTTTTGAAAATGCTGAAATGTTTGATCGTCAATACAATAAAAGGCACTTCTTTACCTCAAAGCTATCCTATCGAAAAACAACTTATTATTATAAATAATCCCGATGCAAAACCGCAAAGTATTCCTAAAATTATTTGGATGTACTGGGAAGAAGATGTGATTCCTGTTTCTGTTCAGAAAATGATTGAAGCTATTCGAAGATTACATCCCGAACATGATATTCATGTTTTAAGTAAAAATAAACTCAGCGCATTTCTCCCCAACTTAGTCATTAATGGCCAAATGCCTATTGCAAATAAAACAGATATTATCCGATTAGAATTGCTATATCGATTTGGTGGGATATGGATGGATTGTACTATAATTTTAAGAGATAATTTAAATTGGATACACGAAAAGGCCGAAAGCGAAAGTTTTGATATTATTGCGCATTACAATGAAAATCAAACGTTAGATACAGAATATCCGGTGCTTGAATCGTGGTTATTGGCAGCAGCCCCCCATAATCATATTGTTAAGCGTTGGCTAGATATATTAATGCCTCTGAAAGATTTAGGTAGTAAAAACTATTTCGAGGAGCTTAAAAAAAGACCAGATTACGATTTAATAAAACAAAACATTCCGATACCGCACTATTTATTAGTTTTTATAGCTTGTCAAATTGCTTTTAGGGAAAGTAAAGATTTTAATTTGTATTTAAAGAGATGTGAAGACAGCGCATTTTATATTCAAGGGTATTATGGGTGGGTTAACCATAAAATAAATTTTGCCTTATGCCGATTGGACACCCTTTTACCACATATCTCTATGATTAAGCTTACTTCACGTAACCGACGATTAATTGAAATGTTTAGAAAGTGTGGGTTAATTAAAAAGAACAGCACAATGGGCGAAATAATGAAACCTTAGGCGCTCTTTCGTTTATATTCTTATCATTTATCTTTTCGCTGTATAATGCACAGGCCCAAAAAATACCATGCAGCATTACCTTTATCATCTGTCTTTTTTTTCAGCAACAGCATGCCTAAAAACCGATAGCGCGTCCACCTTACACCAAGATTGTTAAGTTTTATATTGTGCATCTTTTCGAAGTTTCTTTTAAATAGCCGTAAAGGTTTCATGGTCTTTTCTCGTTCCCATTTACTTTTTTTACGCTGAGTTACCAATGCCGAATCCTGTCTGTATTTATAGTAATAAACCGCACCAGGAGCGGATACAACTTTGTTGGCTAAAAACACAGCTTGTATGGAGAATATCATATCCTCTGCAATATGCGCCGTTTCATCAAACTCCAATTTTTGCTTACTCAAAAAAGATGCCTTAAACAAATATTTGAAACAATAACCTTGACTGGCTACTTTAGTTAATGCGAACTTATCTTCATTTACAATTGCTAAAAATTTATAATCAATATAATTCGATGATTTAGGTTCCCTTTCATTAATCATTCCGCAATAAGCCACATCTGCATCATAACTTACTGCAGCCGTTAGCATTTGTTGGTAAAAATCAAGATTTATCAAATCATCTGCATCCATAAAATGTATAAAATCTCCTGTTGCAGCTTTTAGGCCTACGTTTCTGGCTTTCGATACGCCTTCGTTTTCTTTACGAATAAGTTTAACCTGATATTCTTCCGCAATTTTAGCTGTGTTATCAGTCGATCCATCGTCAACAACTATAATTTCGATGTTTTTATCAGTTTGATTTAAAATGTTTTCGAGACATTGTGCTAAATAGGGAGCAGCATTGTAAGCAGGAATGATAACTGAAATGAGATATGAATTCTCCATGTTGAATAATTAATGTGTTCGCTATCTTTTTTAATCGATGGTTTACTTAAATATACTTGCTGTAAAACAACTTTAACCGCTCCAAGCGATTATCCCTAAAATAGGCCAATTTATGTATCGAGCTTGTTTTTAATATTTCTTCATCCGTAATGGGGCTACTATCCGGATATTTTATTTTCGCTTGTAACAGATGAGGAATGGTATCGCTAACAACCACACATTTCTCATTAACAAATTGCGTTTGAATGAGTAGGTTATATAAAATTTGAAAGAAAAAGTAATTGATAATTCGATCTTGAGTCTTCCAGTAATGGAGGATCAAGTTTTGCATTGCTGAAATAACGGCATTACCTTTTTTAGCAAAAATTATACTATTCAATATGCATACTTTATGGTTGGGATGCCAGCTCCAATAGTAAACATCTGTATTTTCCCAATAGGCTTTATTTGATGTTGCATCATCTCGTTGATAAATAAAATAATCAAGTTCAGTAAAACGCACAGGTAATGTATCTGTTAGCAAAATTGTGGCATCTAACCATACGCCACCATAAGTATTAAGCAATGTTAAGCGAAGTAAATCTGAAAAAAACGTTCTGTTAAATGCAGGGTTTTCCCTCTTTTCCCAAATAAAATCAGGTAAATCGATATAATGGCTTACGGTTTCATCACTCAACCTTATTACCTCATAATCTCCTTTATATTTATCTACCGAGCTAAAACACATCTTCACCACCTCGGGCAATTCAGTATTCTCAATTCCTTGCCCCCAATACTGCCAAATAATACTCCTTTCTGCAAGATCTTGCTTCGGTTTTAGTTCATAAAAATCATATTTCCCATCAAAATAATCAGCTACAACATCTGTCCAATAATTTTCTACCTCTCGGTGTAGTTTCCAAATCTCGTTGCGTTTATAATGCTTCTTTATTGCTCCTTTCAGATATATAAATGTTGCTGATAACTTTTTTAAAATATTCATTTTAAGGTTAAATAAATGATAACATGAAGCGCTAACCAATCCATTTCTTAATAATATACCGCAGTTTTCCAGTAGTTACTCCGGGTATTTCGAAATTATGTTGATGAGCAAATTGCAATGCGGCATCCTTGGCATGTTGCTTATCTTCGCGTCGTTTTGTTCTATGAGCCTCGTCTTTGTTGGTCATTATCGAATTTTCCTGGTGACAGTAAGTGTACGCTGCCCCCGGAACAACAACTACCTTTTCTGCAAAATATACTGCCGGAAGAGAGAACATTAAATCCTCCATTAAACGACCTTCCTGAAAACGCAAGGCATGTTTTTTTAAGAAATCCATATTGAACAGGTATCGCCATACAAAGCCCATCTTTCCAACATAAGTAGCCTCTAACTTTTGGTGCGTATCGCTATAAACACGTTCTGTTTTAAACCGCTGCGATTTTTGCGGCCTTGCTTTATTAATCATTTCGCTACAGGCAATGTCTGCTCCCGTACTGCAAATTGCAGCATGCATTAACTGGTAGTAATTCGTATTAACAACATCATCTACATCCATAAAATGGATAAACCTGCCAGTTGCGGCATCCATTCCTGTGTTTCGGGCAACCGACAAGCCGCTATTCTTTTCAAGGCTGATCAGTTCTACCGGATATTGTTTTATCAAGTTTGCAGAATTATCTGTCGATCCGTCGTTTATTACAATTATTTCCAGATTTTGATACGTTTGCCCTAATAAGGCCTCCAAACACGTTTTGATATACTGCTGGCCATTATAAACCGGAACCACTACCGAAATCAAGTCCTTGTCTTCCATAGTCTTAAATTTCAAAGCTAGATTTTTCAGGTAAGATGCTGGCAAATGCCTGCTCTACTCTCGCCATTGTTTGCTCATAATTTCGCATATGTTCATTATCATTAATGCAAACCAGCGAGTAAGATTGTTCTTTTATTGCTTTAATCGCCTTTTCGGCCTTAAACAATAGCGGAAACATCTTTGTATTTTGATAGGTATTGTACGAATTAAAGTTTGATTTACAAATTTGCCACGTTCTGAAAAGCTCCTGCGTGTAATCATTCGGACTGCGAAATCTATGTGTTGACATTGCTGTAAGCTCCTGTCCCTCCTTTTCCCACACTTCTTCAAATGTAGATTTTAGATAGGGCTGCGCATTATGTGGCGTTCTGAGCGTTACAAACTTATTGTAGAAAGATAATTGCTTGGTTAACCGCCCGCGGCTACCATAACTTTCGTCGTACCATTTATCATGATCCCTTTCCAGCACTTCTTTCTTATCAAAATGTTTATTAATCAGTCTGATATTATTTTTTAAGCATTTGCTCCATAACGACAGGCCAAAATTCATCCTGAAAGCAGCAATATCATTCGGTAAACCATTCTTAAAAAATCGTTCTTCAGTAATATGATTGATGATGAAGAAATCGTCGTTGAAATAAACGAAATGATCAGCAATGTTTGGAATTTTATGAAGATAGATTTCGATTAAGCTTGAATTAAATACAGGCAGAAATTCTTTAGGAATATAATCTTCATGGTTAACAAGCTGTAATTTGGGATGATTTAAGTTTAACCATTCGGGGTGCTGCCCACAAGTAACAAAGTGAATTTTTCTCACCCATGGGGCGAATTTCTCAACTCCCCTAAACCAATACTTTAAAAGCCCGTGATCGCGAAACCGAGCCTCAGAAACCTCGTTCTTTTTATTGTCTATTTTACCAGAATAAGTAGCGAAATCCTTTTTCCATTTTGGATCGTTCATATCTACCCAGGTAACTACAAAATCTATCTCCATATAAGCCTTTTGTCGGTGTCGAATTGAAAGGGGATAAAGATATAGAAATTCATTCACAAGCCCTTAACATGTCGAATTTAAGTTTCAATACCCGCTATTCACTAGGTTTACATAAATTTTATTACATCACGTAAACGCGACTATTCTTTGCAGCTTTTATTATCTTTGACAATATTTTTAAGCGGTTCAAAATCCATAATAGCAGTGCGAACGCTTTGCAAATAGCACCTTCTAAAAGTAGAGAAAGCGCAAATTTTTCCTACCTGATGCAAGCAATTGAACATTCTCATAAAATTTGGCACAAATGAATAAAAAAGTTGTAAAATTTCTAACCTCCTTTATCCCTAACCGCTCAAAAAAGGAGAAGTGGAGCGAAATTTTGACCAGAATCAACTTAGCAGACGTAACCAAAAAGGGGCTTGCAGAAATTGTTGCTGGAGTAATACCGCATAGGATGACTCGAAACCAGTGGCGCGGAATTTTACGCTATGGCCCCTTTAGCGCATTAAAACTTATGGCAAGCTTGCCAGGCAAAAAGGAAATTAAACCAGATTATTACTTAGCAGTTTGTGCAATCGCCAAAAACGAAGGGCCCTATTTTGAAGAATGGATTGAATGGCACCGCAAAATGGGAGTGGAAAAATTTTACATTTACGATAACGAAAGTACCGATAATACCAAACAGATCTTGCAGCCATACATCGCATCGGGGCTTGTAGAATATACCCTTTGGCCGGGAATGAAACAACAACTGATGGCTTACGATAATTGCTTAGAGAAACATCGTTTGGATGCCCGTTGGATTGCTTTTATTGATTTGGACGAGTTTATTTTCCCGGTTAAGGATAATTCTATTCCAACCTTTTTGAAGCGTTTTGAAGATTTTTCGGCTGTAGAGATCAACTGGTTGATTTACGGCAGCGGTGGCGCAAAGGAAAAGGAGGCTGCAAAGGTGATGGATCGTTTTAAGCACCATTCTAAACCCGAAGAACAGTTAAATAGGCACGTAAAAACCATCGTTGACCCACGCCGAGTATTTTCGTTTATCGGCTGCCATGAAGTAGCTCGCATATCTGGACGCACAGCCGATTCGCACGGTGAACCCGTAACCAAAAACTTCTGGTACCGCGAACCGCAGCAAGATATCATCCACATTAAACATTATGCGGTTAAATCGTATGAAGAGTTTTTAGATAAACGTGCTCGTGGCCGGGCAAGATCAGTTACAATGCGTAATCTGGATTATTTTAATGATTACGACCTAAACGATATTGAAGATTGAGTAAACCGACAAAAATTAAAGGGTTACCTGGTATTAGTTAGGATGAGATTGAAAATTTCGACCAGCACCTGAAATGCAATCGTCATTATAAGGCTGGGCACGTGTGAGCCGTAGCAATCTGATCTAGACAGAGATTGAAAATTCCGACCAGCATTGGTTAACACAACGCTACCGTAATGATTGAATAATCAAATCTGCGCTCGCAATCGCTTCAACAATTTCACCTACGCTTTGGTCGATTGAGATTTCAATAATATCATTTTCATCGCTTTGCGGCTCTTCCAACGTATCGAACTGGCTTTGCAACAAACTTGAGGGCATATATTGATGCGAACGCTGAGAAATGCGATTGTTAATCAAATCGAAGCTCCCTTTCAAATAAACGAAGCGAATTGATTGATTTTTTTCTCGCAGCAAATCGCGATAAGCTCTTTTTAACGCTGAGCAAGCCATAATACACGTGGTACCATGCTCCACCTGATCGTGGCCAACGGAGGCAATTAGCTTTAACCAATCGATGCGGTCTTCATCAGTTAAGGGGATGCCTGCCGCCATTTTATCAACATTTCTTTGCGAATGGAGGTTATCTCCATCAACAAAATTGGCGTTTTGCAACTTTTCTGCAAGCGCATTTCCGACAACGGTTTTGCCACTTCCAGAAACTCCCATTAAAACAATGAAACCTGCCATAGAAATTATTTTATCATTCCCGCCAGCGCCTCAATAAAAACCGGGCTGTCGTTTAAACTTTCAACAAGCTGCACATGCTCACCGCCCAACGCTCTAAATTCTTCGTGATACTCTACAGTAATCTCATAAAGGGTTTCAAGGCAATCGGCCACAAATGCAGGACTAAAAACAAGCAGGCGTTTTTTGCCTTCAGCGGCCAGCTTTTTCAACACATCGGTTGTATAAGGCTGCACCCAAGGCTCTTTTCCCAACCTGGATTGAAAGCAAACAGTATAATTTTCTTTCGATATGTTAAGCTCTTTCGCAATCAGTCGGGCAGTATCATGGCCTTGAGCCGAATAACAGAATTTATTGGTGTCGTTTAAGGTCTGGCAGCAATCGGCGCTTTTTAAGCAGTAATTTCCGGTATGATCGCATTTTAACAGCTGGCGCTCGGGCAATCCGTGGAAACTGAACAGTATATGATCGTAGCTTTCTACGTGATGTTTTCGTGCATTTTCTGCAAAAACTTTAATCATCAGCTCGTTATCATGAAACGAATTAACAAAAGATATGGGAGGAACCGTTGGCCATTTACCCACCAGCTCCATTACCAATTGCAGTACTGAGCCTGTGCTAGCCGATGCGTATTGAGGGAATAACGGGATAACCTGAATACTTTCTACTAAGCCGGCCTTCAGGTTCGCCAGTGCCGATTCAATTGATGGGCTTTGGTAGCGCATGGCCAATTCTACGTGATAACCTTCGCCCAAGCGTTGTTGCAGCATTTCTGTCTGCTTGCGGCTATAGTACAAAAGTGGCGAGCCGTTTTCGTTCCAGATCTCTTTGTATAATTTTGCAGTTTTCGGACTGCGGAAAGGCACAATTATCCCCTTTACCAGCAACGTTCTGTTCAACTTGGGAATATCGATAACCCGCTCGTCCATTAAAAATTGATCGAGATATTTTTTAACATCTGCTGTTGCCGGACTATCGGGCGTTCCTAAATTTACCAGTAAAATCCCCTTCTTGCTCATACTTGAAACGATATGTTTTGAGGCGCAAATATCGGTTTTTTTTATCAGGTTTTAAGCTGAAAGACTAAAGCTAAAAGACCAAAGCGGGGTAAAACCAATAATTGCACACTTAGATGACTAAGGAATAGGGTGGAAAGCTTGATGGACTAATCTACCCTTTCTTGATACTTGCTAATTAATACTAAAAAATCAACCTTTACTTTTATACAACTGCCACCAGGGCATACCCGGTTTTTGATGATGCTCGAGATGATAACCGAAAAAGTAACAGGTTATAAAGGCAATAAAATGGTTCTTTTGCAGGGTAGAGGAATGATATTCGTTCTCGTGCTCGCCTTTATGGGGTAAATAGGTTCCGAAATAAAACAATTGCAAGGTACTCAGCAATGAAGGCAAAACCCAAAACAGCAATAAGTTTTGCTGATCGACCCAAATTTTAAGCACATTAAAGGCAACGGCCATAATAATTAGTTGAATGACGGTAACATAATTGAGCATAAAACGGAAATACCATTTCCAGAAACTGTGGGGAGCAAAATCGGGATCTAGTTCAGTATGAACATGCTTATGATGTTGATGGTGCTTGGCATACAGACGATTATAGAAAAAGCCAGCATACACAAAAACGGAAATATAACCCAATAAGTCGTTTACTTTTTTGTTTGGCGATATTGTGCCATGCATGGCATCGTGAGCAGTGATAAAAAGGCCGGTAAACAGGTGCATTTGCACTAAAACCATGACATAAACCAATGGATTAGTCCATTGAAAATCCCAGTTTAAGAGTAGGTACAGGGAAACAAACCAACACGAAATAACGATTAGGGCGACTACAATTCCGGTATGTGAGTTTTTAGTTTTCAATTTTTACAATTACCAACTTTATTCTTAACCCAACAAAGAAAGCAAATCTTTAGTTTCGATATCCTTTCAATAATCCGTCATATCGATAACCGATCTTTCATCGGTTGAGATATCCCTGCCTGCGTCGTGCAGGTCTTGCGGGTTACCAAAGCATTCAAAGCCAGCAGTGGTTAGCCAACACCTGCCCGCAACACGCGGAGATTTCTCCTTGAGTCGAAAAGCTCAAGTTCGAAATGACGAAGCTTTTTTTAGAATGTTTTCTGACTCGAACCAATGAACAAGTGAACCAATGACTAATAGCCTTCCAACGCAGCCTTTACTTTCTCCATTAGCCACATTGGTGTAGAAGTTGCCCCACAAATGCCCACTTTGTCGTTCTCGGCAAACCAGGTATAATCTAGCTCTTCAACGTTGGAGACGAAGTAAGAGTTGTCATTATATTTTTTGCAAACATCGTAAAGTACCTTTCCGTTTGACGATTTTTTGCCCGAAACGAATACGATTTTATCGTAGTGGCTTACAAAATCTTCCAGTTCTTCGTAACGGTTAGAAACCTGTCGGCAAATGGTATCGTTGGCCTTAACTTCATAGCCACGCCCCAGCAGCTGATCTTTTATGTGGTAAAATTTATCAGTGCTTTTTGTAGTTTGGCTATATAAGGTAAACTTCGATGGCAGCTCAACATTGTCAAGCTCAGCCAAATCCTGAAAAACAATGGCCTTACCGTCGGTTTGCCCTTGCAGACCAATTACCTCTGCATGACCATGCTTCCCAAAAATCAAAACCTGCTCGTCATCATCATGAGAATTTTTAATTCGGTTTTGCAATTTCAAAACAACCGGGCAAGAAGCATCAATCAAGGTTAAATTATTTTCTAAAGCCAGTTGATAGGTTGATGGCGCTTCGCCATGTGCCCTAATCAACACCTTTTCATTTGTTAAACCCTTTAGCACTTCATGGTCGATGATTTTCAAGCCGCGTTTGGTCAACCGTTCAACTTCTTCATCGTTATGCACAATGTCGCCGAGGCAATAGAGGTAACCTTCGTTATCTAAAATATCCTCTGCCATTTCTATGGCGTATACAACGCCAAAGCAAAAGCCCGATGATTTATCTATATTAACCTGCAAGTTATAACCCATTGTAAGGCAAAATTAAGCAAAAATATTTGTACGGGTTGTCATGTACAAGACAACAAAAAAGAATAACTGCGAAAGGAACATTGCAGTACCGATATATTTTTGCTGCTTTAACCCGAGCGCATAATAAAACTTCAGCAAGATAATAGATACCACAAACCAGGCAACGTAGTTTTGAATGGGAATTTGGTGCCAGTCCCATTGCCAGTAATCGAATTTTATCGCTACAGGCTCTAAAAAATAATCGAATACAACCAAACTTACAGCCCCACATAAGGAAGCCAAAATGCTATTTCGTATTTTGAAGCTTTTCATCATCTGCCCCACGCTAAAAATTAAGATTACCCAGTTTACCCCCATTAAAAGTGGCACAGCAAACACCTTGTAACCGAGTGTATTACCGTAATAGTAACTACCAAAAATCTTACCGGTATGCACACCCAAAACCTCGACCAAGAAACCACAAAGAAACACTCCAGACACAAAAAGCAGCAAGCGTTTTACATCGGCATTGTAAGCAAATACAATGATGGCGAACATAAGCAATAAGTGAAAAGGAATGAGCTTAATAAAGTAAGGTTGTGCCGATGGAACTATAAACCCGATTAAGCCTACCAAATGAAAAATGATGATTACAGCAACTGCGATTTTCTTTACCCTTAAATCGTATTGATCGTTCTGCCTTTCCATGTGCCTGTTTTAGAGATGTGTTTTTTTATTGAGATGAATGAAATAATTAAGAAAAACAGCATCTGAAATGGATGCAAAATCAAATTTACCAAAACATTTTGTCCTGATAAATACGATATCATTGTTCTGCTTAACACAATTAGGGCAACGGGCAATACCAGTAACGAGATATTAAAATAAAACAGCAGCAATACTGGCCCAACAATTACCAAAAGCTGGTAAAATAGCAATATTAACACGTTATTGCCAAAACCTGCAAGTAAATTTTTACTAAAGCCGTTTAGCGCTTCATCCAGGTTTTTGTACATCCGGCAATAAATCAGGCCATTGGCCAAAAGTGCCTCCGCATTAAATTTTTCTTGTTTAACCAGTTTTATAATCTCAACATCCTCCACCACCTGGTGCCTTACCTGCTCGTGCCAACGGTTTTCTCTGTAATTTTGGGCGTTAAAAAACATGCATTGCCCACTTGCCGCAGCAAAGGCCGGGTTTTTAGATAACTTAACCAATCTGAGCGGCAAAAGGTTTAACAAAATGAAATGCATGAGCGGAACGGTAAGCTTTTCGCCAAGCGATTGCATTACCTGATTGGTAAAGATGCTGAGTAAGGCAAGTTTTCCTATCTCCATCCGGGCAATTAAACTGTTTATCAATCCACGGGCGATCTGTTCGTCGGCATCAACAAATAAAAAATATTTGCCGTTAGCAAGCGCTGCCAACTGATGACAGGCATAGTTTTTTCCGAGCCAATTTACAGGAAGCGCTTTACCTTTTACAATTCTAAAGCGGGGGCTCTCCGTACAGAATTCCCTCACCACCGCAAAAGTGTTGTCGCTGCTTCCATCATCTAAAACAATAACCTCATAATTGGTATAATCTTGCTCCCTGATCGATTTCAATAAATGTAAAATGTCATTTTCCTCATCCCTAACCGGAATAAGAATGGAAACTTTGTCGTCGTAGTGCTTTAACGACCTCGCCAGCTTCGGGTTAGACAGGAAGTTGAACAAGGTAACAGAAAATCTGATGACCAGAAAAACCAGCACAGCATAAATAAAAATCGTCATTCGGTAATTTCTGTTTGTTTAACAACCGATTGATCGTAATGTTTATTGTAAGCGCTTTTTAGTAGTTGTAAACTCACATATTCTTCCGTTTCCCAAGTTTGAAGGTACGTTCGTACCGTTGGTTTTCGCTTGCCGAAATAATCAACAAAGGTAGCGGCAAAAACGATAGCAATTTTTTTATGACTGGAATTGATCATTTGCATTACACCCTTTTTAAAGTCGATCGACCTTGAATGATTGGAGTGTAATTTGCCCTGCGGAAACACCAAAACGAGGTTTTTAGGATCGTTCAAAAGTTGTCCGGCATAATTAAGCGTTTCGAGCACATCTCGGCTTTTGTTTTCGGCTGCAAAAGCCCCCAGATATTTCAAAAAACCAACTTTTTTATAGTTCTCTGCATTTATCAAAACATGAAATTGCCTTTTAAAAACGCGTTTGTTGATGTAAAAGATGAAGAAACCGTCCCACCAGCTAAAATGATTGGCCAAAATGAGTATGGCTGCATCACTTTTAGTTTCGATCTCATCATAGTTGAAAGCCGCAAAGTCTTTTTTGATGATGTATTGAATGTACCAGGAGAAAAATTTATAGATGAAAGTATTTCTTCGTGGCTGATACATGGAGGGAAATTGCAAAAAATCGGGGTTAATTGCAAATATGAACGCAGGATTTAGCGGATTCTTGAGTTAGAGAAGGAAACTTTGAAGTAAAACAACTGAAAGAAGCAATCCACTTAACCGGATCAGCCCTATCCATCAACTTAGATAAACGCGGTCTTCCTCTCCTTCTACGTCGATAATAACATCCACATGCTCTTTTAATACGGTGGCCATTTCCAGCCCTACAAAGTCGGTTGCGATAGGGAAAATCTTGTGGCTTCTATCAACAAGTACTACGGTGCGGATCTTTTTATGCGGGGTATTTAAAAACACGCCCAGTCCATAAGCCAGTGTTTTGCCACTGTTTAAAACGTCATCAATAATAATAATCACTTTGTTTTTCCAATGGCTCTGGTCAAGATCGGTAGTTGCGATTAATTTGCTGCTTTCTCGCTCCAGATCTATACGAAGCAGTGTGAGTTTAAAATCGGAAATTTCTTTAAGCACTTTCTCTAACCTGGTTGCCAATTTGTAGCCACGATCCCAAATTCCGGCGAGTACAATCTCCTTTTCGCCTAAATTATCCTCGAGAATTTGATAACCGATACGATCTATTTTCTGTTGGATTTGTTTTTTATCGAGAATTAGGAGTTGCGATGCCATACTATAAAAAGGTTGAATACAAAAAGAACGATTTTAAGGATGAAATTCAAACTATTTGAAAAATAATTTCAATTGCTTGCAACGTTTTTAAATCGCATGCGTCTAATTAATAACCTTAAACCAAAAACATGAAATTATTTGCGAAATCGTCGTTATTTCTCTTGCTCAGTCTGAGCGGATTTATAACGAAAGCACAAGACACAAAAAACTTCCCCGTAAAAAACTTTAATAGCATTGGCGTAAGCAGCGGCATCGATTTATACCTTACGCAAGGTGGCAGCGAAAGTGTGAGCATCAAATCAGATGAGGAAACGCTCAAAAACATTGTGGTAGAGCAAAACGGCAACAACATTAATATCAAATTTAAAGATGGCTTTAGCTTGAGCGGTATATTTAAAAACCGCGAAATTAAAGCCTATGTAAATTATAAAACGCTAACTGCACTTGCAGCCTCGGGCGGATCGGATGTTTACACTCACAATCAGCTAAAAACCAACAAGTTGGCTATTCGCTCTTCCGGGGGATCAGACCTGAAATTGGATGTAGCATGCCAAGATGTTACCATTCAATCGAGCGGAGGCAGCGACATCGAAATTAAAGGTAAAGCAACGAATATGAGCATTCAATCGAGCGGCGGAAGCGATATAGATGCTTACGGACTAATTACCGATTACGCCAAAGTTCAGGCATCGGGCGGATCGGATGTAAGTATTTATGTAAATAAAGGATTAGAGGCGGCAGCCAGCGGTGGCGGAGATGTGAGTTATAAAGGAAATGCTGCTTTAAGAAAAACTTCAACGTCAAAAAGTGGTGATGTCCATCACGTGAATTAAGAACTTAGTTTAGTTAATGATAATTCGCCGCTTTGTGGATGCAAAGTGGCGTTTTGCTTTTTTTATTAGTTCATTGGTCATTGGTTCATTGGTCATTGTTCATTAGTTCATTGGTTCATTGGTCATTGGTTAATTGGTTCATTGGTCATTGGTCATTGACGCATTGGTTAATTGGTTAAGTGGTCATTGGTTCGCCTTTAAAGGGATTGCTTACCAATGAAAAATCGGCACAGGTCGGCTCGCTTATGCCCAGCCTCGCAATGACGGGTCCATTAAACTTTCAAGCCCGGGAGTTCTCTCTGCACTTAGATTTCGGACTTTCCGACTCCCAACTTTCTGACTCCCGACTCCCGACTCCCGACTTCGGACTACGGACTACGGACTACTTATACGGATAGTAAATAAAGTTAGCACCTTCGGGTACAACCACAAAAACGCACATAAAATCTTCTGGCTTTTTGTAAACCTTTAAAAAAGCATCTTTTTTATCTTTCTTAATGATTCCCTTTTCTACAAACTCTTCAAGCGTTGAAGCCTGAATTGTCCAATTGGTATTTAATTCTTCTTTGTTTAGAATAAGCTCGCCAATGTTTACCTCATGTTGGTGTGCAATAAAAATCGGATGAGCAGATATTCCCTCAACCATAATTTCGATAGACACTTCTTTCATTGCATCAGCATAAAACTCAAGGTCCTTTTCTAAACTTACCAACGGACTCTCTTGCTTTTTTTGCGGTTCTCCGCTATTTTCTGGCGTTGCGCCCAATAATTCTTCTCTATCCATATTCAAAAGGTTAAGGGTGAAAGGTTTAGGGTATAAGGTTAATTTTATAAGGATCGACAAAGTGACTTTAAACCTTTTTACCCTATGCCTTTAACCTTAGTAAAACTACATTTTCAACGTGTTGCGTATGCGGAAACATATCTACAGGCTTAATGCGCACAACATCGTATTTCTCGTTCAACATTTCCAGGTCCCGGGCCTGTGTAGCGGCATTGCAGCTTACATAAACAATTTTCTCAGCTTCCATTTCAAGTAAGCGTTGCACCACATCGGCATGCATTCCGGCTCGCGGCGGATCTGTAATTACCACATCTGGCTTGCCATGCGCTAAAATAAATTCTGCAGTTAAAATGTCTTTCATATCGCCTGCATAAAAAATGGTGTTGTCTATTCCGTTCAGTTCAGAGTTAAATTTCGCGTCTTCTATCGCTGTTGGCACATATTCTACGCCTACAACCTGCTTAACATCCTTAGCTATAAAATTCGCAATCGTTCCGGCCCCGGTGTAAAGATCGTAAACCAATTCATCGCCAGTAAAATCCGCAAAGTCTCTCGTAATTTTATACAACTCCAAAGCCTGCTCTGAATTGGTTTGATAAAATGATTTTACACCAATCTTGAATTTGATACCATTCATTTCCTCAAAAATATGATCGCGGCCCGCAAAAACATTTACCTCCTGATCGAAAATGGTATCGTTTTTTTTCTGGTTAACAATATATAAAAGTGAGGTAACCTGCGGAAACCCATCTTTTAAAAAGCTCATCAGCCCATCAATCTCATTGGCCTGCGGATAAGCAAACACAACAGCAACCATTACTTCGCCTGTGGTCGATGTTCGGATAATCAGGTTGCGCAATGCCCCCTCGTGGTTGCGTAAATCGTAAAACGAGATATCGTTTTCTAAGGCATATTTACGCACGGCGTTTCTGATTGAGTTAGAGGGCTCATCCTGCAAATAGCAATGCTCAATATCCAAAATCTTATCAAAACGAAGCGGAACATGAAAACCCAGAGCATTCATGTCGAACTCTTCATCACGTTCTACATCGGTTTTTTCTAACCAACGCTTATTAGAAAATGTAAATTCGAGCTTATTGCGGTAATATCTGTTCTTAGCCGAGCCTAAAATCGGTTCTGCATGCGAGGTATCAATTTTACCGAGGCGCTGCAAGGCAGCCTCCACGTTCTTTTGCTTAAATTTTAATTGCGAATCGTAACCCATGTGCTGCCATTTGCAACCTCCACAAGTGCCAAAGTGAGGACAGAAAGGCTCGGTACGTAAGGCCGATCCCTCGTGCAAGTGCTCAATTACTGCTTCCGCAAAGTTTTTTTTCTTCTTGGTTAAGCGAACATCAACCACATCGCCGGGCACAGCCTTGTCTACAAAAATGACCAACTCATCGGCCTTGCCTACGCCTTTTCCTTCTTCAGCGATATCAATTATATGTACATTCGGAACAATGGTTACCGTTCCTGATTTTCTTCTACTCATTATTTTGCAAAGATAAGGGTAAAAGCTGAAAGACTAAAGCAGAAAGAGGTTAAAGGAGGAAAGTAGGAAGCCCAAAGTCCGGAGTGAAATGTTCGAATCTGGAATCTTTAATAAAGGAAGGTAGATTGGCGATTGAATGGAGAAGTTAAAATTACAGATCAATAATATTCCGATCGAACAATTGCTGCTCGTTCCATAGTATTGTAGTTCAGAAGTTATTCGCCAAAAAACCTAAATGCGGCTGTCCAAAAACTATTAAGCCAATTAAATTTTAAGTCAAACTTCTCATCAACCTGAACTGAAAATTCTAATATTTCTTTACTCATCTCGAAAACCTTTGTCTATTTACACAATAATACAAAATTTATACCAAAAACCAAAACGGTATAAATTAAATTTAAAATACTTTTGTCTTCTATCTAAATTGAAGATCAACTGATTATCAAGCAATTATTTGATTTGATTGTGAAAAACCGTAACTTGATTTATCATTTCACATAAAAAATGGAGGTTCATCATGAACGTTATCCGTAAAATTGAACATTGGGGAGATGCCCATCAGACAAAATGGCTCGACTTTCTTCGCATCATCCTCGGACTGGTTATTTTTGGCAAAGGTGTTTCGTTTATTAGCGATACATCGGTATTGCAAAATCTGATTACTCAAAACAACGTATTTGGTTTCTCGGGCATGATGATCAGTGTTGCCATTCACGTTGTTGCTTTTGCCCATCTTGTGGGCGGAGTTTTAATTACTTTGGGTCTGGTTACCCGGTTCGCGGCCGTTATTCAAATTCCGATTTTGCTGTTCGCCGTATTCTTTATTAATCTGGCGCCAGGGTTTTCGATGCCGAACTCCGAATTGTGGTTGTCGGTTTTAGTACTTTTCTTGCTCATTATGTTTTGGGTAGTTGGCTCGGGGCCACTGTCTGTTGATGAAAGCCTGAAGCACAAAGTTGGCAAGCGATACGCTTAATCGAAATTGAATATTCTTAGTATCTTTCGGTTTTAGAACGAAGATGAAAACGAAGATACTTTTTGCGCTGCTTTTAGCGGGATTGACAAGTTACGCCCAAAATACAACTGACAATTATTTCAAGCTGACCCGCAGCGGTTTCCACGCCAAAAACGCATTAGAAACTACCGCATTTGTAGAAAAATTTTTTCGTGTTCCGGGAAACGCAGGTTTTAATGCCAGTATTTACCACGTTGAGGAGATTTTAAAAAAAGCTGGCTTTGTTCTGCAAAAAGAAAATGGGCTTGAGGCGCCCCTCACCTATCGGATTGAAAAACGACCGATGAAGGGCAACACCTGGGAACCGGTTAACGCCAGCATTGCTATTGTTGGAGAAACGGCGTCGCTAATTTCCTTCAAAACCAACCGCAATATGATTCCCATCAACTGTGGCTCTACCCCGAAGGGTGGCGTTATGGCCGAAGTTGTATTTGTAGATAAAGCCACGCCGGGCGAAATTGAAAAACTGGATTTAAAGGGAAAGATCATTTTTGCGGAGAATAACCTGGCGAGGTTATTGGCGCTTGCAACAAAGGCAGGTGCTATCGGTGTGCTCGGTTATTCGATGCCAAAGTACACACAGCCCGAGGTTCATCAAACATCTATCCAGTTCGGCAGTATGAAAGCCAATAGTGAAGTGTGGGCATTATTACTTTCTTATTCGGCAAAAGAAAGGTTAAAGGCTGCGTGCGCAAAAGGCTTAACGAAGATAAAAGTCGATATCGAAACCAAAATCTACCCTTCACAGGAATTAACGATTGTTGCCAACCTGCATGGCAGCGTAAAGCCGAAAGAGCGTTTTGTTTTTAGCGCACACGTGCAAGAACCAGGCGCCAACGATAATGCCAGCGGTGTTGGTACCTTAGCCGAGATGGCACGATTAACCGCTGAACTTTACAAAGCAAAAAAGATTATGCCGCAGCGAACCCTTACGTTTCTATGGGGCGACGAGATAATATCAACAAGAAGATATATTACTGAAGATACGGCACGTGCTAAAGATATAATGTGGGGAATGAGCCTGGATATGGTGGGCGAAGACACAAAGAAAACAGGCGGATCGTTCTTGATCGAGAAAATGCCAGACCCATCGGCAATCTGGACACGGGGCGAAGATAGACATACGGAATGGGGCGCTGGCGAGGTAGCTGAAAAAGATCTTTTTCCGCACTATTTTAACGATTTTGTTTTCGATATCTGTAAAACTCAGGGCAAATTTGCCAACTGGACGGTTAACTACAACCCGTTTGAGGGAGGAAGCGACCACACACCGTTTCTGCAAAATAAAATCCCCGGCTTATTGATGTGGCATTTTACCGACGTGTTTTACCACACTGATAACGACAGACTCGACAAGGTTTCGCCTATTGAAATGAAAAATGTTGGAGTGAGCGCTTTGACGGCTGCCTATACCTTGATTTCTGCGGACGAAAATACAGCGTCCAAAACCGTTACTGAGATTAAAAGTGATGCCTTGACACGCTTAAAAACCGAATTCGAATTGAGCAGGCAGGCAATTGCCGCCGGCAAGGAAGCGGCTAATGAAAAACATATTTTAGAAGTGTGGTGCAAATGGTATGTAGATGCTTTGACTACTGTTAACAAAATGCCGGTTAAGGCTGAAACCACGCGTGTAGGATCGGCCATAAAGTTTGCCGTTAATGAAATTGAGAAACAAACGAAATTGTATCTGGAGGAATTGAAATAAATTAATTTGACGACGCGAAGATTAGCCTAACTATCCACACCATTAGGAAACACCTGTTTAAAGAGAATATAAATCGCCATTAAGGTTTACACTTGAGAAATAATTTACCAAAGTAAGGATATTGACTGTTCGCTTTTAAAAGGTTAAGCGAATGCGTGTATATTTAGCTATTAGCAGCAATGCTAAACTTTAATGAATTATTTCTAACCAATAAATTAAACATACAATTATGAGTGATTTGATAAACAAATTTAAACAGCTGGCAGATGGCTCTTTAACTGATAAAGAATTTATGGAAGGATTAGGCCCAGGGTGTAAGTACGAGAAAACTGAAGAACGAGAAACACGTCTGGTTCCCGACAAACCCGTAGAGCATTGGGTAAGAACTTGCAGGGCTGTTCATAGCTGTGATGATTCATCTGATAATGTATCTAAGTATTGTGAAGAATGGCGAAAAGACTGGTAGTTAAACTAAATCGGCACGTTTAAATCTAATAAATTAAAACCGAATTTGTTTCATGCTTTTAGGAAGATAAGCTGAAACTTACTGCGCATTGAGCGCTTAATAACTTTCCTGATGAAATTGGGGATAAACAGTTGTGTTTACAACAAAATGCCTTAATTTTTAAAATTGATTAAGTTGATAACGACTTTTATCATCATTTCTTTTTCTAAGGGATCGCTTTCGGCAATTAATAAAGTGAGCGCAACCAACGCATTGTCAGCAATTCGTTTGCTGCCATCTTCTCGATAAAGCATTTTGTTTCGGTCTAAAAACCAAATGAACAAAAATGCTGCAATCCGTTTGTTTCCATCAGTAAAAGAGTGATTCTTTACAACAAAATAGAGCAGATTTGCGGCCTTCTCTTCCAAACTTGGATATAGTTCTTCCCCATCAAATGTTTGATAAATAGTAGATAATGAACTTCTAAAAGATTGGTCTTTTTGGTTACCGAACAGTTTGCTCCCGCCAAATTTATGTCGTAAATCGTTAATAGCTTCGACTGCAGATTCGTAGTCTATTTTAAAATTTCCCTTTAAATTTGATACAGTATGTTCTAGTTTTTGATGATCGTAACGATCCAGTACATCAAGCGCATATACATAATCAACTAGAATTTTGAAAGTGCTTTTCAATTGCTCATCATTTAGCAACTGCTTGTTTTGTACGCTGTTTACTAATTTAATGGCCTGTTTAAGTTCGGCCAGTTGCTGGCTTTGTTCTTGTAATTTCTTGTTGTTCAGCGCATAACCTTTGATCAGGTAATCTTTCAAAATTTGATTGGCCCAAATACGAAACCTTGTACCTTCTTTTGATTTTACACGGTAGCCCACTGAGATAATAACGTCAAGGGCAAAATATAATGTCTTATATTGTTTACCATCTTCAGCAGTTGTCAAGTATTCCTTGACAACTGACTCTTTTATAAGTTCATCTTCACCAAATATATTCTTGATATGAAGACTAATATTTTGCTTGGTTTTATTAAAAAGCTGCTGCATCTGCTTTTGCGTTAGCCAAACAGTTTCCCCTTGCAAAGCAACCTCAATTGCTGGCAGGCCCATATCGTTTTTGTAAATAATTATTTCGCCCTTGTTCATCGCCATAAGTTAATAAATATTTTTATCCTATTTTCGCAGCATGCCCAAACCAAAAGCCATAATTATAGGAGCTGGAGTTGCCGGAATTGCGTCGGCAATTAGAATGGCTGTAAAAGGTTTCGATGTAGAGGTTTTTGAGGCTAACGCCTATCCGGGCGGCAAGCTCGGCGAAATTAAGCTCGACGGATTCCGCTTTGATGCCGGGCCAAGCCTGTTTACCATGCCACAATACGTTGATGAACTTTTCGAACTGGCCGGAAAAAACCCAAACGACTATTTCGAATATGAAAGATTGAACGAAGTTTGCCGCTATTTTTACGAAGATGGGTTAAAGCTGACCGCACATACAGATTTGGATAGGTTTGCGGCAGAAATTGAACAAAAAACAAAATCAAGTGCGAAAGAAGTGAAACAGTTTTTGAAAAAAAGCGACACGATTTATGACATCACACATCGCGTTTTTCTCGAAAGATCACTCCACAAAATTAAAAGTTACTTGCATTGGGATACGTTGAGATCGGTTTTTAGATTTGGTCAAATAGACGCTTTCAGGACACAGGCAAAGGCAAATGAAAGCTTTTTTTCGGACGAGAGAATAACGCAGCTTTTTAACAGGTACGCCACTTATAATGGATCGAACCCGTATCAGGCACCCGCTACGCTAAACGTAATTCCGCATTTCGAATTTCATTTTGGCGCATTCCTGCCTAAACATGGCATGTATGGCATCGTCACTGCACTTGTTAAACTGGCAAAGGACCTCGGCGTGAAATTCTCGATGAACTCAAGGGTTGATGAAATCGTTTACGATGGCAAACTGGTTAGTGGAATTAAAATCGGCGGCAAACTGATTGCATCAAGCGTTGTAATTTCGAATTTAGATATCTGGTTTACCTACCGCAAGCTGTTAAAAGGTTTTCCAACCCCCGAAAAATTATTGAGTCAGGAAAGAAGCAGCTCGGCCTTGATTTTTTACTGGGGCGTAAAAAGCAGCAACCACGAACTGGGTTTGCATAACATTTTATTTGCCAAAGATTATAAAGCAGAATTCGACTCGATCTGGAAAGCAGCTACCCCTTATTACGACCCCACGATTTACATCAACATTACTTCGAAACACATTGAGCGTGATGCGCCAGCTGGTTGCGAAAACTGGTTCGTGATGATTAACGTTCCGGCAAATAAAGGTCAGGATTGGGATAAATTAATCTCCGAAGCGAAGCAAAACATCTTAAAAAAGATCAATAGCATATTAAAGAAAACGATTAACGACGACATCGTTTGCGAACGCGTGCTCGATCCGCGGGGTATTGAATTGAACACAGGTTCGTACCAGGGATCGCTTTACGGCAACAGCTCAAACAACCAGTTTGCAGCATTTTTAAGGCATCCAAACTTCAGTTCAAAAATTGAGGGACTTTATTTTTGCGGCGGCAGTGTACATCCGGGCGGTGGGATTCCGTTGGCGCTTTTATCTGCTAAAATTATCGATGATCTCCAGCCTTTTTAATTCTTTGGCTTATTCCTGCGATTTGTTTATCGCCTGTTCGAGTTTCTCCCCATCAAGATCAAAGGCATCAACAATTATTTTTGCTTTACTGTAAAAAGGCGCTCTTTCCTGCAGCTTAACCTTGATAAATTCTAGCAGTTGATCATCATCCAGATCTTTTATCAAAGGTCGTTTTTGGCGGTTATGCAGTCTCGACACCAATGCGGCCGGTTCCATCTCAAGATAAACCGTTTCGCCATTTGCATTCATCCAGTCCATATTATCAAAAAAACATGGTAATCCACCCCCGGTTGCTATCACGCAATGCTCAGGATAATCGAATGTTTTAAGCATTTCACTTTCATAATCTCTAAAGCCGCTCTCTCCGAACTCGGCGAAATATTCAGCAATGCTTTTACCTGTTTTTGATACAATTTCTGCATCTAAATCAATTACAGGACAATTTAAACGATGCGCTAATTGCTTCGCCTTTGTGCTTTTGCCGCAGCCCATATAGCCGATTAGGAAAATTTTCATGCTGTTTATTCTATCCGACCTATAACAAATGGTCGCGTTTTAATATAATATAATCGGTTACAGGAGGTTCAAAGCCCTCTTTTTTCAACAACGTTACGACCTGCCCACGGTGATAAGTAGAATGATTAAATAAATGAAATAAGATTTGATCCATTTGATTTTCAAATTGGACATTTCTCGAATTGCTGTATGTAATTTGCTTTTCCAGGGAACACGCTTTCAATATGTTTCTGATTCGCTTAAAATTATCAATGGAGATCTGTTCGAAACTTTCTTTTTGATGGATATCCCAAACCCCGTAAAGCGGTTTTTCACCCGAAATCCGGTAGGCCCAAATGTGCTGTGCATTGAGGATATGACTAAATAATCGTTCTGCATCGGGCAGCTGAACGGTTGCCTGTTTAAATATTTTGATAATTTGCCCGTCTGCAAGCTCGGTATAATTAATAATTTCTTCTTCTTTCATCTTAAGCCAATTTAACCCGTGGGTCGACATAAGCATATAAAATATCGACAAGGATATTGATTACTACAAAAACGAAGGCGATAAACAATATTGATCCCATTACGACCGGAAAGTCGGACATTTCTAACGCGGCTACGGTCGTTCTGCCTAGCCCGTTGTAGCCAAAAATATATTCTACAAAGAACGAACCGGCCAAAAGCGATGCAAACCAACCCGAAATGGCGGTAATTACCGGGTTCATTGCATTTTTTAATGCGTGCTTATAAATAATGGATCGCCTGCTTAACCCCTTCGCCCGGGCGGTACGGATGTAATCCTGCGCAAGCACATCCAACATGGCACTTCTGGTAAGCTGAACAATTATTGCCAGCGGCCTTAAACCGAGTGTAATCATTGGCAGCCAAAGATTTCTTAGGGTTAAAATTTCGCCGTTAAACGGATCGTAAGAATACAAGCTTCCGCTCATTTTCAAACCTGTATAATCGCTCAGTACAAAACCAAAAAGCCAGGCTATGATGATCCCGGCAAAAAACGATGGGGCAGAAATCCCCAAAATTGCGAACGTATTTGCTGCCTTGTCGATCCACGAATCTTTGTAAACGGCGGAGAGCACACCCAAAAACACCCCAATAATGGTGGCGAAGATCATCGCTGTTAAGGCCAAAATAAACGTGTTTGGAACGGTTTCTGCGAGTATTTGCGTAACGTCGCGCTTGGTTTGATAGGAATTTCGAAGGTACGGCCATTTTAGCACCAATGCTTTTTCATTGAAATCGATCAATTTGGCGTAGTGATACTTGGTTTTTGTTGTGCTGTCGTTATCGAGCACACTAATGGGCGAAAGATCGTTTACATAAAGTACAAACTGCATGGGCTTGGATCGATCGAGGCCAAACTCTTTACGAACAGCTTCGAGCGACTGTACGTCAGAGCGCTGCCCCATCGTCATTCGGGCCGGATCGCCGGGCAAAATATTGAAGAGCACAAAAACAACCAGCACAACGCCAGCCATAACCAATAGGCCATACAGCAATTTTTTTAGTGCGTATCCAATCATTATTTATCGAAGTATTTTCTGCTCAATTGATCAAAAGTTGGAACGTTATGATAATGCCATTTGTTTACCACTACGCCATTACGCAATAACAAAATTCCGGGGTTTGCCCTCACCATGCTTTTTAAAGGCACTGCATCGGCATAAAAAACCTCCGAAAAAAGGTTGTTTTTCTTGATAAACACTTCTGCATCTTGCGCTGAGTTGGATGTTAACAGTACCGAACGAATATTAAACTGCTGCGTAGCGTTTAAGGCGAGCGCATTTAACTTGCCAATTGCTTTTTCATCAGCATTTTTCAAATCGTAAGCTACAAAGATCAGATTATAGTATGGGTTTTCAATTAATTCCTTGGTGTAGTCGGTACCTGAGGCGTCGGTAATAATTAAATCCTTTATTTTCGGCTCAAAACCTTTTTTAACCAAGCGCTTTTTGGGCTCGCCGACAATTTCCCAATTGTCGTCTTTCCAAATCTCCGTTTTCAAATAAGCTTTATCGCTCATGTCTTTCTCGGCCTTGTTTTTTTTGTTCTTCAGGTGGTACATGATCTCAAATTCGTCTGGCTTTTCTCCCGGGGGAATCACCATTAACGAAGGGATATGCGCCCCGACTTTGTAAGGAAGAAAATCGATAACGGGCAAAACATTGTAGGTAAAAATGCCGAAACCCAAAGAAAGCAGCGTTATCACAATTGCGATGTTCCTTTGAGTTGATTCCTTTTTGAAAATTGGCCGTATTAAATCCTTATTTACAAAGATTACAACAATTAAAACCAGCAGAACGAGATCTTTGCTAAACGATTGCCAGGGTGTTAGCGGAATGGCGTCGCCAAAACAGCCGCAACTGGTTACTACCTTAAACGCAGCAGAAACGAAAGTTAAGAGCGTAAAAAATATTATTAAAAGCAATAAACCCCAGGCCACTCTTCTACTCCAAAAACCGAGCAGCAGCAATGCGCCGAGTACAATTTCTAACGTACACAGCAAAATGGCAATTCCGGTTGCAGCGCCATTTAAAAAGCTTAAATGAAAAACGTCAAAGTATTCTTGCAACTTATAGCCGAAACCCAACGGATCATTGGCTTTTATTAATCCTGAGAATATAAAAAGTACGCCGACAAAAAACCTCGAAAAGCCTAAAACTATGTTCTTCATTTATTTATTTAACTCCTAACTTAATGAGTGCAAAAACCGAATAGTTGAGCATATCTTGATAGTTCGCTTTAACGCCCTCAGAAGCCAGTGTTTGTCCTTCGTTATCTTCGATTTGCTTTACGCGAAAAATCTTCATTAAAATTAAATCTGTAAGCGAACTGATGCGCATATCTCGCCAGGCTTCTCCGTAATCGTGGTTTTTTGCAAACATCAAATCCTTAGTTTCCTTCACTTTTGCCTCGAACAAAGTTTCTACTTGCTCAAACGGAAGTTCGTTGGGTTCGCCATCTGTTAATTCCAGTTGCATCATTGCAATTACGCAATAGTTAACAATTCCAATATATTCTGAAGTGATATTCTCGCCGACCAAACTTACCTTTTTCTCTTCTAACGTACGAATGCGTTGTGCTTTTATAAATATTTGATCGGTAATAGAACTCGGTCTGAGAATGCGCCACGCTGTTCCGTAATCCCTTGTTTTTTTAAGAAATAAAGATCTGCAAACAGCGATTACTTCGTCAAATTCTATAGCGGTATTTGTTTGTGCCAATTCGGTAAATTATTTAGTTTTAATGTATTTTTGTTGGGAAAAAACAAAAGCTAAAGATACATTTTTATAGCGAAACACAAATCCCGAAAGGGTTTATTATGGCAGAAAAAAACTTTTTTAAACCGAAGCGGAGCCTAAACATCAAAGGCAGATTAATCGATTTAAGTACGCCTAAGGTGATGGGGATTTTAAATATCACTCCCGATTCTTTTTATCGTGATAGCCGAAACGCCACCATTAATGAGGCCATTGCCAAAACAGAACAGTTTTTAAAAGAGGGGGCCGCTTTTATCGACGTTGGCGGTTATTCTTCTCGCCCGGGGGCGAAAGACATTTCGACTGATGAAGAGTTGCAGCGGGTAATACCCATTATTGAGGTATTGGCAAAGGAATTTCCTGCAGCGGTTTTTTCTGTCGACACTTTCAGGGCCCGCGTTGCCGAAGAAGCCATACAGGCGGGTGCGCACATTGTAAACGATATTTCGAGTGGCGACATGGACGAGATGATGTTTGAAACGGTAGCCAGCTTACAGGTGCCATACATGATTATGCACATGCAGGGAACGCCTCAAAACATGCACCTTAACCCGGCTTATGGAAATGTTACGCTTGAGGTTGTTGATTATGTCGCAAGAAAAGTAGCCGAGTTAAGAAAGTTAAAGGTACATGATGTGATTATCGATCCGGGCTTTGGCTTCGGAAAAACGATGTCGCACAACTACCAATTATTGAATGAACTTGAGGCGTTCAAATTATTTAAACTGCCTGTTTTGGTTGGCTTTTCGAGAAAGGGCATGATTTATAAAGCGCTGAACATTACAGCGGCCGAGTCGTTAAACGGCACTTCGGTACTAAATACCATTGCCTTGCAAAAAGGAGCCGGCATTTTAAGGGTTCATGATGTAAAGGAAGCTGTTGAGTGTGTGAAGTTGGTAGAGCGGATGACGAAAGGGTAATTGGTTAACTGGTTAACGGCTTAATTGCTTAACTGGCTAAATTGGTTTGTTGTGACAATCTAATCGTCAGCCATGTTGACAAATATTATTTTAGCAATAAGGTGAATCGCTGTTTAGCTATTAGATCTCGGGAAAGCATCCGCCCAATGTCGTTTAGTTAAAAGAGGAATTATAAAACAATGTCACCCTGAGCGGAGTCGAAGGGCAGATGTTTATAGATTTTTCAGATGAGAAAAGTCTTCGACTCCGCTCAGACTGACCGCGATCTGGCTTAACCAGATGATAATGAGCATCCGTCTGAAGTACGGACGTGTAACTTCTACTTACCGTTCTCACTCACTCACTTCCCTTTTTGGTCGGTGGTTTGTTTATGGTCTGCGTTTCATCGCTTGCGGATCCTTCCCCGAAGCATCGGGACACGCATTACACTCAGGATGACAGCAATAAAACCGGTCATCCCGCGGAATGATGGTTGGTTAGCAGCGTAATAAAATTCCGGAAAAATTTATCGATTAACCTTTCTTGCAATTTCAACAATTAACCGATTTAAACTATCTTGCGCTAGATGAAAGGATTTGATTTTGATTTTCTAAAAATTTCGCCAACTGATGTAGTGGATGTCATACTTGTGGCTCTGCTGATCTACTATGTTTACACCTTAATTCGCAATACACTTGCGGTAAATTTATTGGTTGGTATGCTCATTATTGCAATTTTCTATCGGGTAGTTGATGCCCTGCACATGAAATTGCTGACCACCATTATAGAGAAGTTTATGAGCGTGGGAATTATCGCCTTGATTGTGATTTTTCATCCGGAAATCAGACGTTTTCTGCTGCTTATTGGCAAAAATGCCTTCCTGCAAAAAAACAAGGCTTGGTGGGGTTACTTATTCGGTCGCAAAGAGATAGAGAGAAATAACCTGACGAGAATTAAGCCTATAATTGATGCCTGCAAAAGCATGAAAAAAACCCGCACAGGGGCGTTAATAGTTTTCGTTAAATTTTACGACGAACAGTATTTTGCGAACAGTTGCGAATTTGTAGATGCAAAAATTTCGAAGCGTTTACTCGAAAGTATTTTTCAAAAAAACAGTCCGCTGCACGATGGTGCTGTGGTGATTTCGGAGAACAAGATTAAAAGCGCAAGTTGCATTTTACCACTGACAGATAACGATCAACTACCACCTCAATTCGGACTCAGGCATAGAGCTGGAATTGGTGTTTCGGAAACGACGGATGCTGTGGCTGTAATTATTTCGGAAGAAACGGGAGAAATATCTTACGCGAAACAGGGCAGGGTAAGAATGAATGTTTCTTTTGGGGAGTTAGAAAAGTTACTTAATAAGGATTTTTAAGGGGTGATTGCTCCGATTTGATTTGAAAGACCAATTTCAGTTGGCTCTTTCAAAGAGAAAATGCAGCTTAGGTATGCCCTTTGAGGGAATGAATATAGACGACATCGGCTTGTAAGCTATAGAGCATTCGATGTTCGCGATTGATACGCCTAGTCCATAATCCTGTAAGCTAATACTTCAACTTTTCAGGCTTTCCCGTGCCCGTTAAAGGATGCTCTTCTAACTCGGACAGCAAAGTAGCAATCTTGTTTAGGACATTTTCGTTTCCTGTTCTCCTAAAAAAATCGATGTCATTTATTGCTTTTTCTCTAAAATCAAGAACGTAGGCCATTATAAGCCCAATAAATTTTTAAAATCCTTACGACTTACACGAGTACCGGATTCGGGATTTTTTTCAAATTCCGCAATTGCATTTTCGGCGATAGCCATGTTTTCAGGCTTTAAAAACCACTCGTCACCACTAGGTGATGGGTTTTTGACTTTGGCAAGAGGAACTTTCAAAGCCTTCGCAAAGGCCTTAATTGCGTTTAACTGCTCTTTGTTCTGTGGATGTAATGTAATCGTTTCCATAATGCTAATTTAACGATTTTATTTCCTTTTTGCCTAAACCAATTAATTAAAAGGATTACATCGACCATTTGTCGCTAGATCGATGTAATCGCAATGAATCTCTTTTTCAACTAGCAATACTGTTCAAAAGCACCGATTAAGTTGTCGGCTATCATTTGTGCAGGACGGCCTTCAATTTGGTGGCGCTCGATCATGTGTACCAATTTACCATCTTTAAATAAAGCCATGGCCGGAGAAGACGGAGGAAAAGGCATCATATAATTTCTAGCCTGATCTACAGCTTCTTTTTCCATTCCTGCAAAAACGGTCACCAATTTATCAGGATGCTTTTCGTGAGCTGCTGCTGCTCTTGCTGCCGGACGAGCATTGGCCGCGGCGCATCCGCAAACAGAGTTTACTACAACTAATACGGTACCTTCGCCCTTAATTGCCTGATCAACTTCTTCGGCATTTTTCAATTCTTCGAAACCAACATTCGTCAATTCCTTACGCATCGGTTCTACTAAATATTCTGGATACATTATCTTAAGTTTTTGTGTTTACAATTTGATGGTACAAAAATAAGAAAATCGGATGGTATGCATCATCCGATTTATATTTTGAAGGTAAAATTAAGCCTGTATATCAGTTGAATCCGCGGAAAAATTTATCATAGAGCTGCGGATGCGTAATTGCACCTACAACGGCCAAAATAACGAAAGTGATAAACAATGCGCTTAAAATCGTTGCAATCATACCACAAATCTTTCCTGCTTTTGCATTTTTATAAGATGACTCAGTATACCAAGCGGGATTAAGCTGGTATTTTTTAACATCGCTACCGCCAAGAAACCAGGCAATTATTCCGAATACCAGGCCAAACACACCATAAAAGCAACATGCCGGAAGCGCAATGATGCCCAAAACCAGGGCCGCTGTAGCGTTCGGCAAGTTCTGTTGCCCCATTCCCATTCCACCGGGAAACTGGCCGAAAGGTGGAGGTTGTTGAAAAGGCGGGGGTGTTGCAAAACCCGGGTTTGTGGATGTCTCTTCGGGGGTGTCGTTTTTATTTAAATCCAGTGGTTCGTTTTCCTGGGGAGTTTCCTGTTCTTCTGACATTTTAGCTGATAAGTTGGGATGTAAATATTTTATAAATGTAATTGATTACGATAATTATTGCAATACCGCCGTAAGCCATTTTAATTACTTTAGCTCCCATTTTGAAGTCCATTTTTAAATGGATCAATGTAAAAAGCAGAATCAAAACGAAGGGAATTGCCGCAGGATAAAGTTTTAAGGAGCCCGAAAGATCGCCTTTAAGTAACGCGATAACGGAGCGTTGGAAGCCACAGCCAGGGCAATCGAAGCCAAAATTAGCCTTAAACGGACAGGCAAAAAGATGACTTTTAACCGAATCTAAAAAGCTATGTTGATGAGCCATCAATACTGATAATTTTGCCCTCGTTATCTTTCCATGCCTTGTACTTTTCAAGGTCTTTAAGCACTTGCCTATAAACGAGGTTGAGCACAAATACATCGTCGATAAACCCTAGGAGCGGCACGAAATCTGGCACAACATCAATTGGCGACAAAAAATAGATGAGCCCTCCTAAAATTGCAATTATCGATCGTTTTGGAATTTCAGTGTAATTTCCGTTTACAAAGTCTTTCGAAACAGCAAAAAGCAACACCAGTTTATCCCACACCCCTTCTAATTCGCCTTTGTTGCTTACGGCTTTGCCCAAAGCATCCTTTATCGTAGCGTTTGCCTTCGATTTATCGTTCAAGATTACGGTTGCCTTGTTTTCAGATTTTTTGAAAAAATCCAATATTTTTTTCCTGTTTAACTTCATATTAGCTTTTTACGAATTATACCGAGAAATTCATCTATCGACAGCACATTTACCTTTGGAAAAGCGATTTGTTTCAATATATTAAAATGTTGATCGTTAGTTACGATATAGTCGGCATTGCTACTGATATAAGCGTCTACATACTTATTGTCGTCTACATCAGAATGAATTAGCTTCCATTCGAAATATACATCAACCTTGCTTACGTTTATAAGGCTGAGCAGTAATTCAGCGATGTTATTTGCTACGACAAAATTTGCCTTCCGCTCTAAAATCTCAATGTACTCAGATAAAATATCATTACTGATTGAAAGTTGGAAATGACCGTCAATCGATGCATCAAATATCGGTCTGTATTTTGATTGTTTAGGAATGGAAACAAGAAGCGCATTGATATCAAGTACTACGTTCATTTAACCGCTTGTTCTTAAATGTTCATCTTTCCAAGATTCAATTGTCTTTTCATCCCAACTTTGCTCTTCCCATAATTTGTCCATCTCCGACGAAGCAACGTCGGCAAAATATCGTGCCAACATCCTCTTAATGTCTGTTAATTGTGCATCTGATAAATTATATTGAAAAAGTTTCAATAACTCCAGTTGCACATTTGTCAGTTTTCCTGTAGCTTCCATATCTTATCATTAACTGTAACAAATATATCAATAATTGTTCAGGGCTTTCTTGCACTCATTGGCTGATGTTAAAGCTCCTTCCGTTGCGCAGTTGGAGAAGTCAAGCTTTAAAAGCTTGACTTCTCTTTACCAAGATCATTTAAGCGGCTGCAGATTTCAACATTTCTAAAATATCATCCACGTACTTACGTTCATTTGCCAAACGGGGAACCTTGTGCTGTCCGCCCAACTTATTTTTGGCCTTTAACCAGTTATAAAAAGTATTGGGAGGTACGTTATGCACCTTTGGGCGGCAGAGCGCCATGTCTTTAAATCGCTTTGCGTCGTAATCGGAATTTATTTCGCGGAGGGTTTGATCCATCACATCGATAAACTTTTCAAAATCGCTTGGTTGCTTGTCAAATTCAATCAGCCATTCGTGTCCGCCCGCGTTTTCTCCATGAAAATAGATCGGCCCGGCGGTATAATCTTTAATTTCGGCGCCCGTTTCGTAACAGGCCTTCGTAAGTGCCTGCTCTGCATTATCAATAATCACCTCTTCGCCAAAGGCATTGATAAAGTGCTTTGTACGCCCGGTAATTTTAATTCGATAAGGCGCCAATGAGGTGAACTGAACGGTATCGCCAATCATATATCGCCACAAACCACCATTTGTGGTAATTACTATTGCATAGTTTTTATTCAGTTGTACTTCTCCAAGCAACAAGGTTTTGGGGTTATCATCGCAAATATTTTCCATGGGAATAAACTCGTAGAAAATACCGTAATCGAGCATTAAAAGCATTTCATCCGAATCGCCCTGATCCTGGATTCCAAAGAAACCTTCGGATGCATTATAAGTTTCCAGATAATACATATCATTGGATGGGATGAGTTGCTTGAACTGTTCGCGATACGGCGTAAAATTTACTGCACCATGAATGTAAACTTCGAGGTTCGGCCAAACTTCGAGCAGGTTGCTTTTACCGGTAAGCTCCAACACTTTTTTGGCCAATACGATGGTCCAGGTTGGAACGCCAGAAATGCTGGTTACGTTTTCATGGATAGTAGCCTCGGCCATTTTATCCATCTTAATTTCGTAATTGTCCATTAAGGCGATGGCCATATTCGGCGTGCGGTAAAACTCGGCCCAAATTGGCAGGTTCTTGATTAATACGGCCGATAAATCGCCGTAAAAACAGTCTTCGTTCAATTGGTTTACCTGATGACTTCCACCTAAAACCAGGCCCTTTCCGGTAAACATTTGATTATTGGGGCGATTGTTGCAGTAAATGGAAAGCATGTCTTTACCGCCTTTAAAATGGCATTCCTCTAAACTTTCGGCCGATACAGGAATAAATTTACTTCTGTCGCTGGTTGTACCCGACGATTTTGCGAACCATTTGATATCTGACGGCCAGAGAATATTCTGCTCTCCTGCCAACATGCGTTCTATATAGGGTTTTAACGTGTCGTAATTTTGAATGGGAACCCGTTCTTGAAACTGTTGAGGGGTTAAAATGCTTTTATAATCATATTTCCTGCCCCATTCGGTGTTTTCAGCACTATCAATTAAAGAATGAAACCACTCGAGCTGTACGTCGTGAGGATATTTCATGAAAAGCTCGATCTGATGAATCCGCTTCTTCATTAACCAGGTGAAAATTGAATTTACAATTGCCATATTATTCTTTTGACATGGTTTTTAGCAACAATTTTAACGCCATTTTTTTGCCCCACCCAAGCTCCCCGAAGGGAGGAGTTAGCGATGAGCCAATTTCGCTTTAGTCTTTTCGCTTTCAGCTTTAGTCTTTTCGCTCTGGTCTTTAAGCTTAAACCTCAAATTTCTTGCGTTTCAATACAAAGTTCGATCCGAGGTAAACCTTTCTCACCATTTCGTTTTCTGCCAACACCTCAGGAACACCTTGTTCCAAAATTTTCCCTTCAAAGAGCAAATAGGCTCTATCTGTGATGGAGAGGGTTTCCTGAACGTTATGATCGGTAATCAAAATACCGATATTTTTATGTTTCAATTTAGCTACAATGCTTTGAATTTCTTCCACTGCAATTGGGTCTACCCCTGCGAAAGGCTCATCTAATAGTATAAAGTTCGGATTTGCTGCCAATGCCCGGGCAATTTCGGTACGGCGGCGCTCGCCTCCGGACAGTAAATCGCCACGGTTTTTACGAACCTTGTGAAGACTAAATTCGTTAATCAGCTCTTCTAGCTTATCTCTCTGCTCCTCTTTGGTCATGCTGCTCATTTCCAAAATCGCCAGAATGTTATCTTCAACGGTGAGTTTTCTAAAAACCGACGCCTCTTGTGCCAAATAGCCAATTCCTTTTTGGGCTCTGCGGTACATGGCATCCTCGGTAATGTCTTCGCCCTCTAAAAAGATACGCCCTTCATTTGGCTTTATCAATCCAACAATCATGTAAAAAGAGGTTGTTTTTCCGGCACCGTTCGGTCCCAGTAAACCAACAATCTCTCCTTGGTTAACATTAAAAGAAACGTCGTTAACAACGGTACGCTGCTTATATTTTTTAACCAAATGTTCGGCTTTTAATATCATTCGTATTTGCGATTTTTGATTTACGATTTACGATTTTAGTGTAAATCAAATCCTGTTTTTAAATCTTGTCACATTGAGCTTCCCGATAATCCGATAGCTATCGGATCAGAATAAGCCGTTGAAATGTCCTTCGACGGGCTCATGATGACACCTTTAAGCTATTCAATCAACTTTTATTCCTTTAATGTTGAGCTGCAAACGGCGCTTTTCTCGCCACACGTTTTCTTCTATCGTATAACAAACAGAAAACGGAACTTTTGGTTGTAAAAGATTCTGAAATTCTGCAAGTCCAAATGCAATGCCTTCAAAAATAGGTGAATTTTGTTGTTTTATATTAATTTTTAAATGGTTCCCACCTACGGCCATAGCATGTTGGGCCAGGTAAACGTTGTGTGTAACAAAAATAGGTGCCATATTTTCGGGTCCAAATGGTCCCATTTGCGATAACACCCTGAAAAACTTGCCATCTATTTGTGCCAGTTGTATTTCGGCGTCAATTTTGATCATCGGCGTCAACATTTCTTCGGTAATGCTTGCCGAAACAATTTGTTCAAATTTATCTGCAAAAGCATCAACATTTTGTTCTTGCATGGTTAACCCTGCAGCAAATTTGTGCCCGCCGTATTGATCTAAGAGATCGGCGCATCCACTTAACGCCTCATACAAATCGAAGCCGACCACCGAACGGCAAGAGCCGGCCACGTGCCCGTTACTTTTTGTTAATACAATGGTTGGCCTGTAATACTTTTCGGTTAATCGCGATGCGACGATGCCAATTACGCCTTTATGCCAGCTTTCGTTAAAAACTACCGTTGTTTTTCTGTTAATCAAAATCTCACTCCCGCCAATCAACGCCAGGGCCTCTCGGGTAATGTCTTGGTCGTAAGTTTTCCGCTCAGTATTTTTTAGGTTGATGAGCTCGCTTTGCTCAAGCGAATTGCCATCCTCCTGGCAAAGCAGCATGGCTACGGCATGTTTTGCGTGGTCTATTCTGCCCGCAGCATTTATCCGCGGGCCCAGTGTAAAAACCACATCGGTAATGGTATAATTTTGCGTCTTGCCCGAAACTTCCATTAAAGCCCTTAAGCCCTCACAGGGGTTGGTATTTAATTTTTTAAGGCCGTAATAGGCTAAAATCCTGTTTTCGCCCACCACCGGAACAATATCGGCGGCAATACTTACCATAACCAAATCGAGGTATTGTAAGTAAGTTTCTGCTGGCAGATTGTGCTTTTGGGCATAGGCCTGAGCCAGCTTAAAACCAATACCGCAGCCGGCCAACTCTTTAAAGGGATATTCGCAATCTGCTCGCTTTGGGTCTAAAACGGCAACCGCTTTTGGCAGTTCATCGCCCGGCAAGTGGTGGTCGCAAATAATAAAATCGACACCTAACTTGCTGGCATAATCAATTTTATCAATCGATTTAATACCGCAATCTAACGCGATAATTAATGAAAACCCGTTTTCGTTGGCATAATCGATTCCTGTTGTCGAAATGCCGTAACCTTCTAAGTATCTATCCGGGATATAATATTCGATGTTTTCGGTAAGCTGAGAAAAAAAGCTATAGGTGAGCGCTACGGAGGTTGTTCCATCAACATCATAATCTCCATAAATGAGAATTTTTTCGTGAGTGGCCAAGGCCGTTTCGATTCTCTGAATGGCCCGATCCATATCTTTCATCAGAAAAGGATCGTGGAGGTGTGCCAGGTCCGGCCTAAAGAAATGCCTGGCTTCATCAAAACTGCAAATATTACGTTGCACCAATATTTTGGCAAGCGACTTATCTATATTCAGCTGTTCTGCTACTTCGTTTACTGTTTCATCATTACAATTTGATGTCAGCACCCATCTTTTTTCCATTTATTCTATCTCCGAACAGTAAATATACATTTTAATTGAATACTGCAGAAGGAAACACCACTCAATTTAGCCTTTTGCCTTTTAGTCAAATGTTTAGATTTTGATCGACTTAGGTTGTAATGATCACATGCTTTATAAAGAACCGTTTAGCAGGATAGACTTTTGCTTTTTTTGGAAATGAACAGTTCTGTGCCGATGGCGGCCAATAGCCCTGCTGTCTGCCTGTAGTTCAAATGACAATAAAAATTGCCATTTAAAGCTACCTGGCAACATCAGGTTTATACCGAGTGGCCAGTGCCAAGCACGTAAATCGGATGGCGTTTATTCTTACCGTCTTTTTGGCGCCCGCCTGAATGGACGGGCAGGCGGGAATCTTAAGGCAAGGCGCCTAATTTTAGGATTCCCAGTCAAGCTGAGTTCTAATTTTCTAACGAAAAAATCTATATGAGTAACATTTTTGAAGCGGTCGTCTTTGCCCCAAAGGGGCTACTTTGTAGCGAGGCATAGCCTGTCCCGATTTCTCGGAAAAGCAATCTATTCTGCAATAAAATCGCTAATGAGATTGCTTCAATCGATGAAAAATCGATTTCGCAATGACGAAAACGTCAATGGTAGGATGACGACCGTTCATAGTTAGCGCCTTAAACAGCTTAAATTAATGGCATTGCTACCTCTCCTGTCAGGGGGACACTCAATGGCATTTAGTTAAGCTCGACGGGTGTCATCCGATAGCTATCGGATCTGAGCCTTTCGACTTCGCTCAAGATAAACTCAGTTGAAGACCCTTTCTGTAGGAAAAAACAAATAAACATCGCCCTTCGACTAAGCCTGTAGTGAGCGTAGTCGAAATGCTCAGGGTGACAATGTTTTTTGTTTTTTCCTTAACTAAATGACATTGGGCGGACACTCACGATGACAGCGATAAAAAACTTATTCAATCAGTCACTTTATTTGAAAAACATTTTAAAACCGTGATCCAATCGCTATCGGGTTTCCTAAAAGTATGAGGTAACGACGGCTCTTATTTGGAATTGCCCGGATATTCGCCAAAAAGCTTTACCAGATGATCTCTTTGTCGTTGATATTTGGCATCGTTAAAAAGATTTACCCGTTCAGATGGATCCCAAGCGAGGTTATAAAGCTCGCTACTGTCCCGGTTTTCTTTTTTTGTGATCCGCAGTTTCCAATCTCCATCTTTTACGCCTTCTAAAACATAATTATGGTAGTAAATGGGGCGATGCGCCTTGTTGTATTTCTTATCGGTAAGTAAGCCCGATACCGACTCACCATCGAGTACGCTTTGAGGGAGTTTTGTTTTTGTCCATTCAGCAATGGTTGGTAAAATATCCAGATTCGAAAATGGCCTTGTTTCTTGTGTATTTACCACGGTGCGACCTTTCCAGTAACAAATAAAGGGAACGCGATGCCCGCCCTCGTACGATAAACCTTTCCAGCCCTTAAATATGCCAGCCGAGCCTACATGATAAAACCTGGTAAATCCATCATCGTACATTCTTTGTGGTGCATTAATCCATGGGCCGTTATCGCTTGTAAACATAAATATGGTGTTATCGGCTTCGCCCGCTGCAACAACGGCATTCCAAATATCTGCCAGGCTCCTGTCCATTTCCTCAATTACGTCGCCCAACTCGCCGCCCGCTGAATGTACTTTTTTGCCTTTTTGTGCAGCAAACGCAATCGGTAAATGCGGCATATTGTGTGCCAGATATAAGAAAAACGGTTTCTTTTGTTTTGTACTCTGCTTAATAAAACTGATGGATTCTTTTGTGTAAGCGCTGATTAAAATACTATCGTGAGGCTTATAAATCTCTGGCCTGGTGTTCCGCCAAAGCTTCATCACGGTATCGGTTTTTACATACGGTGGACGATAATCGTGGCTCCACAACAGGCCATAGAAATCGTCGAAACCCTGTTTGTTTGGTAAAGCGTCGCCATGATCGCCAAGATGCCATTTACCTACGAGCGCCGTATTATAACCTGCAGATTTGAGCATCGTGGCCATGGTAACTTCCGTACTTGGAATACCACGCTTATCGCCGGGGCCGATTGGCCATGGCAAATCCATTCTGCTACAGTACCTGCCCGTTAACAGCGAAGCCCTCGATGGCGTACACGTTGGCGAAACGGTTACAAAATTGGTCGCCTTGACTCCCTTTGAAGCCATTTCATCTAAAAAAGGAGTTTTTATTAGTGGGTTGCCGTAGCACGAAATATCGCTATAGCCCATATCATCTGCCAATACAAGAATAATGTTCGGGCGTTTTTGCGCTTTTAAAGTGAATACCGAAAACAAAAGCAACGAGAGTGTAAGAAACCTTTTCATGCAAGCAATTTAGTGATGAAATCTGAAAGTAGGAAACATAGTTTTGAGTTGGGAGTTGGGAGTTTTCAGTTGGGAGTTGGGGGTTGGCAGTTGGGAGTTGGCAGTTGGGAGTAGGCAATAGGCAAGCTAACCAGTGAACCAATGAACCAGTGAACCAGTGAACACAATGAACCAATTTATTATTACAAGCGCCAAACATTTTATGGTTCGAACTTTTGGTTGGGATTGATTAACTTTGCATCATGATTGATTTACCGGTAGTACCTGCTGTAACTGAAGTTAAGCGTAAACCCGATTGGTTACGCGTAAAATTGCCTGTTGGAAAAGAATATGCGGAGGTACGCAGTTTGGTTGATACCCATAAATTACATACCATTTGCGAAAGTGGCAACTGCCCGAATATGGGCGAATGCTGGGGTGCCGGTACTGCAACTTTCATGATATTGGGGAACATTTGTACACGTAGCTGCTCTTTCTGCGCTGTTGCTACAGGGCGTCCGTTGGCGGTTGATGTTGACGAGCCTAATCGTGTTGCCAATTCGGTAAAACTGATGGGCGTTAAGCACTGTGTAATTACTTCGGTAGATCGCGATGATTTAAAAGACGGGGGCTCAATTATTTGGGCTGAGACCTTACAGGCGATTCGCAGGGAAAGCCCGATTACTACTTTAGAAACCTTAATTCCTGATTTTAAAGGTCAGTGGGATAATTTATATCGTGTTTTGGACGAGCGTCCGGAAGTTGTTTCGCACAATATGGAGACGGTGAAGCGCTTAACCCGTCAGGTACGTATTCAAGCAAAATACGATAGAAGTTTAGAGGCGCTGAAACGGATTTCTGAATTTGGCTTAAGAACCAAAACGGGGATAATGCTTGGACTGGGCGAAACTGAAGACGATATTTTCGAAGCGATGGATGATTTGGTGGCAAACGGTGTGCACATTTTAACGCTCGGACAGTATTTGCAGCCTACACGAAATCACCATCCGGTTGTAGATTGGATCCACCCCGATACCTTTGCCATGTACAAAGAAGTTGGTTTAGCAAAAGGATTAAAGTATGTAGAAAGCGGCCCGTTAGTTCGTTCTTCTTATCATGCTGAGAAACACCTTTTTCCAATAGAAGGGATCGTTTAACCGGCAGGAAATCTAAAATGTTTTAAAAATCGTATTCCGTGAGCGAATAAGGTACAAAAACATTTTTTTGGTTTTGTTGTTGTGTATCGTATCTTAGTGACCAATAGTGACTGCATTTAAAAAATTATCCTTAACTGAGCCAGAACTCGTTTTAGCCCTGCAATCGAAAGATCCGGCGGTATTAAAAACGCTATATGGTATGTATTCTTCCGCGCTGTATGGCGTAATTTCGCGAATTATTACGCATACTGAGCTTGCTGAGGATGTTTTGCAAGAAACTTTTGTTAAGATTTGGCAATCTGCCGCACACTACGATGAAACCAAAGGGAGGCTGTTTACCTGGATGATGAATATTGCCCGAAACCTCTCTATCGATAAATTACGTTCCAAAGATTTTAAGAATTCACTCAAAAACCAAGACATTGAAAATAACGTAAGTTCCGTTGATGAGCAAAACAAGGTTACGTTTAATCCCGATGTTCTTGGCGTTAAACAACTTGTGGAGAACCTGAAACCAGACCTACAAGCCGTTCTTGATTTAGTTTATTACAAAGGCTATACGCATGTAGAAGCCGCAGAAAAGTTAGATCTGCCGTTGGGGACGGTGAAAACCCGAATCCGACTGGCTATAATAGAATTGAGAAGGAGTTTTAATTGAGCGTGGAAAATTTAAAAGCATATATCGAATCTGGAGTACTTGAACTGTACGTTTTAGGCGACCTATCGCCAGAGGAAGCGTTGCAGGTTGAGGAAATGGCATCTCAAAATCCTGAGGTGAGTGCTGAAATAGCTGCCATTGAGCAAGCTATGGAACAATATGCCATGCGAAATGCCATCGAACCCGCTGCTCATGTCGAAGCCAGTTTATTTAACAAGCTGGGCATTGGCGAAGAAGAACCGATTGTAACCGCTTCTAATACCGAAACGCCTAATGCGCCCAAAATTATAAAACTTGAAAGCACTAATGGCAATGTAAAAACACTTCGGTATGCTTTGGTGGCGTGCATAGCATTATTGATTATTAGCACAGGCGCTTTAATTGTTACGTATAGTAGGTTAAACGATGCCAACGATCAAATTGTTAGCTTAAATCAAGATAAACAAAGATTTGCCAATGTGGTAAATAAGCTTGAATTTGAAAACGAAGGGCTTAACAATATGGCCGAAATGGCCGAAAGCAAAGAGTGGGCAACGATTCGTATGGCTGGCCAGACTTTCAGTCCTAAATCGAAAATGAATGTTTACTGGAACAAGAAAGATAAAACGGTTTTGATTAATTACGCAGCGATGGACTTGCCTAAAACCGATCGTGAACACGAATACCAGCTTTGGGCAATGGTTAATGGAAAGCCCGTAAGCCTGGGCGTTTTCGGCGGAAAGGATTCAGTTTCTACGGAGGCCTTACGCAAAATGGAAACTATACAAAATGCACAAGCGTTTGCCGTAACCATTGAGCCAACAGGCGGGAGTGTTAACCCAACAATGGAAAAGTTAACGGTAATGGGCGGTGTTTAGCCTATTAAAGCTTGTTTGATCAAGCAATATTAAGAGAAGTCAAGTTTCAAAAAACTTGACTTCTCTCGTTTAAAACAATTCGTGAGCTACACCCTATTCTATGTGTGGCTTTGTCTTTTTAGGATTTTTGTGCGTATTTAACCTCTTCGTAAGGCTGAACCAATACCCACCCTTCGCCAAAAAACTCCATTTGTAACGATTCTCCACTGCCGCGGCCAATAAACGAGCCAAAAGTAAGATTAGTTTTGATGTTGGGCGATAGATTTTGCGACCACGCCACAGTTGCATTGGGATCGGTGTAAACCGGCTGACTGGCCGTAACCCGCAGCAATAACGGTTCGCCATGCGTGGTAATGGCAATGTAACCACTGCCCGAAAGTTTTACCTGAAACAATCCACCACTCATCATACCTGCAACGCTTTTTAACATTTTAATATCGTTCTTAATACCTTCATCTATTGCCAGCACGTCGTTACCGTTTACAAAAATAGATTCGTTTTGCAATTTGATGATTTTTACTTTTTTGCCTTCATCGGCAAGATAGAGCTTGCCGGTTCCTGTAGCGTACATTAAACGGGTGCCCTCGCCCGAAATCGCCTTTTTTAATAAACCTCCCAAGCCCTTGCTCAACATGCCTTCTCTTTTAAAATCGATGTTACCCACATAGGCCACCATCGATCCTGCCTTCGCCATAATTTTTTGGTTCTTTAGATTGACCTCGAGCATCGCCGGTTTTTCGAGCTCAAAAAAGTCGTTTTCGTTCGGATTTTCCGCAGATTCTTGAATCAACTCGCTTAGTGTGTATTCTCTCTTAATTTCCATTTGTTTTAGGTTTTGGTGTTACTAGTTTAAGAAAAATTATCCATATCTATCGAAAAAGGCGGAATAAAAAGCCATGGAAAGCCAGAAAACACGAAAAAAAAGGTATTTATTGGGTGCTGGATTTTTAAATCCAGGATTATTAAATCGGGATTAGAAATCGCGATTAGCGGATTAGGTTGGAGAGATATAAACTATTGCAATCCCTTAAGTGCCCTAGGCATGTTTCTGGCTACTTCTGATGCAGTGACTACGGCACTGTCTTTTGCAAGCATATCTCCTGACCTGCCGTGGGCAAAAGTGGCCAACATTGCACTTTCTGCTGATGAATATCCCTGTGCGAGAAATGAGACAATAACGCCGGTTAAAATATCACCCATCCCACCCTGCGCCATAGCGGGGCTTCCGGTAGGATTAATATACACTTTTCCATCCGGAGAGCAAATAAAAGTAAACTGGTTTTTCAAAATAATAACGATCTGCAAAGCCTGCACTTGCTTTTTTGCGGTTTGTACCCTATCCCACCAATGCTCATGCTCACCAAATAGCCGATCAAATTCTTTCATGTGCGGGGTTAAAATCGAGTGCTTTGGAATTTTCGAAAGCAGGGTCTGGTTATCCCCTAAGCAATTCAGTCCATCTGCATCAATTACCAAAGGTTGGTTGGTCTCGAGCAAACTTTCGAGTAACCTCTCACTTTCGGGCGAAACGCCCAGACCGGGGCCGATGGCAATAGCTTTAAACTTAGCAGGGTTTTCAATTCTGGTATATTCATCACGAGGCAAAGCCATTACTTCTGGCAAGAGTGAATTTAGCGCCGTTAATCCGCTTTTTGGAATGCACGCCGTGGTTAAACCAGCACCCGAATATAAACATGCAAGCGATGAAAGCAGGGCAGCGCCCATTGTATCAGGGTTTCCGGCAACGATCAAAGCGTGGCCGTAGGTTCCTTTATGACTAAATAGTTTTCGGGGTTTGAGCATATCGCGAACATCTGTCTCTTCAACCAAATAAAAATCAGCATCCTGCTCTTGGATAAAATTTTCATTGAGGTCAATATCTACAACCTCATATTCTTGTGTTGCCAAGGCCGACTCGGGAAAGAAAAAGTTGATCTTCGGACGCTGGAAACAAATGGTTTTGTAGGCTTTTATTCCATTGTATTCAGCGGGAATTACGCCCTCGGAGGGGAAACCGGTTGGAACATCGACAGCATACACCTTTTTATTCTGCTCATTTATAAATGCGGCCAATTTTTCATAGTCGCCGGCCAGTGGTTTATTCAGGCCAGAACCGAGAATGGCATCGATGATCACATCAGCTTTCATGTTTTTTAGATCATCGACAGTGCTGACGTTGATTTTTTTACAGCGTGATTCATCCAAACGTTGAAGATTGATCGCAAAGTCGTCGCTTTGTTTATCGCTGAAGTCAATCACATACACTTTAACATTCTCGCACCCATTGTTAAGCAGCAAATGTGCAATTGCCAGGCCATCGCCACCGTTATTCCCTTTGCCACAAAAAATTGCTATACTCTGATTTGCATCAAACTCGTCCCTCAAAAAGCTTTGCACAAATGAGCGGGCGGCTTTTTCCATAAGATCTATTGAGGCAATCGGCTTGTTTTTAATGGTAAACTCGTCGGCCTGGCGCATTTGTGCTGAGGTAAGCAATGTTTGCATATAACTAAGTTAAACATTATTAAAGTTAAATGCGAACGATAACAATTTGTTTGTTAGATGTTTCAATAATTTTATTTCATAACAATATTTTCTATATCTTACCTTTTATTCTAAATAAATTAAACTCTGAGAAAAATGAATCAAAAACCATCAAACGCTTTTGTGGCAGCCGCCTGGTTTGCGTTGGGCATTGGAATGATTGGCTTTATTGTTGGCCTTTGGCGTTCTGATATGCTCCTAAATGAAAAAGGATATTACTTCACCGTTTTAATGTTCGGTTTGTTCGCAGTAATCTCACTTCAAAAAGCCGTTCGCGATAAACTCGAGGGGATTCCAGTAACTGAAATATATTACGGCATCAGCTGGTTCTCTACATTGCTAACGATTACGCTATTGGTTGTGGGCCTCTGGAATGCCACACTGTTGCCCAGCGAAAAAGGATTTTACGCCTTTGCGTTTCTCCTTTCGCTTTTTGGCGCCATAACAGTGCAAAAAAACACAAGGGACACGCAGATTTTCAACAAAAACAAGGATTTAAATTAAAGTTCAAGTTGGTGGCTTATACAGCTACCAACTTGTCTTTTCCGTCATATCGGTTCTTCATCGGTTGAGATATCCCCGCCTTTCGTCGGACAGGCCTTACAGATTGCCACCAACTTAAAGAAGCAATGCCCAGGTGAGAGATTTCTCCTTCCGCTGTGCCAAGGCATCCCTTCGGGAAAAAAGCTTCAGTTCGAAATGACGTGCAGCGTAGATAAAGCTCCGAACAACAAATCTTTCAATGCAAATAGTACTTTTTACCTCCGAATCGGATAACCTTATAAATGAGCAATTTTATCTTCAAACCAGCTACCTAATTAATATAGAATAATCACCAGTACAATAAAACCAAACCGTATAATTTTTCCGAGCAGATTAATTATTTTTTTTTGCATAAAACGTTAAGATGGCAGACACAAATGGCTTGAAAAAAACGCTCACCCCTTTTATGCTCTGGGGCCTGGGCGTTGGTTATGTAATTTCTGGAATGTATTTTGGCTGGAACCTGGGCCTCGAAAAAGGTGGAACATTGGGGCTTGCCATTGCTACCGCGGTAATTATGGTGATGTATGTTACCTTTAGTTTCAGTTACGCTGAGCTGGCTTGCGCCATTCCGAAAGCGGGAGGGGTTTTCGATTATGCAAATACCGCTTTAGGCAAAAACCTCGGCTTTATTGCCGGAATAGCGCAAATGGTGGAGTTTATTTTTGCGCCGCCCGCTATCGCCTTTGCCATTGGCGCTTACTTCAATGCATTTTTTCCTCAGGTTCCTATTCTTACCAGTGCTATTGCGGTGTATTTCGTATTTACGGCGCTAAACATTTACGGCATAAAGGCCGCGGCCTCGTTCGAGGTGATTGTTACCATACTTGCCGTGGGCGAACTGCTTTTATTTTCGGGAATTACGCTTCCTAAGTTTCGTGCAGAGAATCTCGTACAAAACAATTTTCCTAACGGATGGAGTGGAGTTTTTGCCGCCATTCCATTTGCCATTTGGTTCTTTTTAGGCATCGAAGGCGTGGCAAATGTTGCCGAGGAAACGAAAAACCCACAAAAAGACATCAGTAAGGGCTTTGGCTGGGCAATTTTTACGCTGGCCATCCTCTGCGTTTTAGTATTTATATCTACCATTGGTATCGGCGGCTGGGAAGCCATTGTTTATAAGAACGGGAAATCGGGCGAAACCTCAGACTCTCCACTTCCATTGGCCTTATCAATGATAACCGGCGATAACCATTTGATGTACCATTTATTAATTACCGTGGGTCTGTTTGGTTTGGTTGCATCATTCCATGGCCTGGTTTTGGCCGCCGGCCGCTCTACTTACGAAATGGGCAAAGCAAAAAGCATCCCAGCCGTTCTCGGAAAAATCTCACCCAAATTTCAAACGCCGGCAAATGCGCTAATTGGCAACATGGTTGTGGGCATTATTGCATTGTTGTCGGGCAAAACGGGCGATATTATTGTGATTTCAGTATTTGGCGCTTTAACGTTGTACATCATCTCGATGGTTTCGGTAATGGTACTGCGAAAGCACAAGCCCGATATGGAGCGCCCTTTCCGCACACCAATTTATCCACTATTTCCCATTCTCGCCTTACTAATTGCCTGTGGCTCTTTTGTAGCCATGTTAATTTATAACCTTAAATTAGGGATAATTTATTTAGCTATTGTATTGGCCGTGTTTCTTCTATATAAAATCTTTAAAAAAGCAGATTGATGAATACAACGAAACAAATTATCGATTATGTTGAAAACCATCCCTCGAAAAAGGTTAAGGTTGCCGTTACCGATATCGACGGTATTTTAAGGGGAAAATACATCTCGGCAGAGAAATTTATTTCATTGATTGAAGGCCGCCTGGGTTTTTGCGATGTAACTTTTGGTTGGGATGCCGCAGATTTAGCCTACGAAAACGGGAAGTTTACGGGTTGGCATACCGGTTATCCCGATGCGCAGGTAAAGATCGACTTAACGACTTTCAGAAAAATTCCCTGGGAAAATGATATTCCCTTTTTCCTGGGCGATTTTATCGATGATGAAGAAGTTGCAAATTACGTATGTCCAAGGCAGCTGTTAAAAAAATTGATCGCTGAATGTGAGCAACTGGGATTTTCTCCATTTTTCTCTCAAGAATTTGAATGGTTCAATTTTGCAGAAACACCCGATTCGGCACAGGAAAAAGACTTTGTGAACCTCAAACCGCTAACGCCGGGAATGTTTGGGTACTCCATTTTGAGAAGCAGTTATAAAAATGAATTTATGAGCGATTTATTCGATTTGCTCACTAAATTCGACATTCCGATTGAAGGTTTACATACAGAAACCGGACCGGGCGTTTACGAAGCGGCAATTAGGTACGCCCCCATTCTTGAAGCCGCCGACCAGGCCACGCTTTTTAAAACGGCGGTAAAAGAAATTGGTTATAAACACGGAATTCTGGCTACGTTTATGGCAAAAATAAACGAAAATTTGCCGGGCTGCAGCGGGCATGTGCATCAAAGTTTGTGGGATAAAGACAATAAAAACAATTTGTTTTATGATGAAAAGGCTAGCGACAAAATGAGCGCAATAATGAAAAGCTACATTGCAGGTCAATTGCATTGTTTGCCTCACATTTTACCCATGATTGCCCCAACTATTAACAGTTATAAACGCCTTGTTGAAGGTGCCTGGGCGCCCACCACAGTAACCTGGGGTATCGACAACCGTACAACGGCGCTACGTGCTTTACCGGGAAGCAGAAAAGCAAGCCGCTTAGAAACTCGGATTGTGGGTTCTGATACCAACCCTTATCTGGCGCTTTCGGCATGCCTGACCGCAGGACTCTACGGCGTAAAAAACAAAATCGATTTATCGCAACCTGTTACAAGGGGCAACGGTTATGCCGATTTATCAAACGGAACGCTGTCTCGGAACTTGTTTGAGGCCACACAAAAAATGAAAAACTCCGATTTGGCAAAGGAACTTCTAGGCGACAGCTTTGTGGAACATTTTACCATGACGCGTGAGTGGGAGTGCAAGCAATTTGCAAAAACGGTAACAAACTGGGAATTAAAAAGATATTTGGAAATAATTTAAGTTGACCGTTGCCTAAAGTCGGCGGGAATAGAGAAATCTCGTCATTCTGAGGAATAGCCTGTTCTACCATTGACGCTTTATTTCCATCATTGCGAGGCCGGGCTTGTGCGAGCCGAAGAAATCTGATTTTGCGAAAAGAGATTGCTTCGTGCCTCGCTACAAAGTAGCCCCTTTGGGGCAATGAGGATCCGCCTTAAAATGTCACTTACATTGATTTTGTGCAACACCTGCCCGTCCGGTCAGGCGGGAGTTAAACTGCAGAACGACAATAAAACAACACAAACCTTACTCTTAATTCGGTAAGCGCTAAAAAACAAACACATGATATTCGATAAAATCCATCAGTTCAACTTTCCTACAACGATTCGCTTTGGCGCCGGCGCAGTGAGAGAATTACCGGCCTATTTACAAAAAAACAATTTAAAGGCACCGTTAATTGTAACCGACCCAACAATTGCTCAACTGCAGTTTTTTAAGACAATTGTTGAAGATTTGAAATCTAAGCACATTTCTGTTGAAGTGTTTAGCGACATCCACAAAAATCCGGTAAAAAGTGATGTTTACAAGGGTACTGACGCATGGGATGCAAGTAATCGCGATAGCATTATTGGTATTGGCGGTGGTGCAGCCTTAGATGTTGCCCGGGCAATTGCGCTCCGCGTAAACCATCGCGACGATTTATTTAAATACGATGATTTAATTGGCGGTGATATTTATGTAACAAACGATGTTCCTCCTTTTATCACCATCCCCACCACTTCGGGAACGGGCAGTGAAGTTGGTCGCAGTGCGATTATTGCCGATGATGAAACGCATCAGAAAAAGATCTTGTTTTCACCAAAGTTAATGGCTCAAATTGTTTTTGCCGATCCGGAGCTCACGATGGATTTACCTCCATTTATTACCGCCGCAACGGGAATGGATGCTTTAACGCACAACATGGAAGCCTACCTGGCCAAGAATTTCCACCCCATGTGCGATGGAATTGCATTAGAGGGCATTGCACTGATTAAAGATTCGCTTGAATGTGCAACCAATCGCCCTGATTTAGAAAGCCGAAGCAAAATGTTACTCGCCTCGATGATGGGCGCCATCGCCTTTCAAAAGGGCCTGGGCGTGGTACACTCGTTGGCGCATCCACTTTCATCACTTTTAGACACGCACCACGGCTTGGCAAATGCTGTTAATTTACCGTATGGAATGCAGTTTAATATCGCAGGTTTTGAAGATCGATTCCAAAAAATTGCGCAAACCTTAAACCTGAAAGGCGAAAACGGAGATGCTGTTGTAAAGTATTTGTTTGATTTAAACTCAAGGGTTAATATTCCACATAAATTGAGCGATATTGGCGTAAAAAACGAGCACATTGAAACATTGGCAGATTTGGCCTTTTCCGATTTTGCACATCCGAACAATCCAAAGCCAGTAAGTAGAGCAGATTTTAAACAATTGTACCTAACAGCCTTGTAAAAAGTCCGAAAGTCCGGAAGTCGGAAAAGTCCGAAGATAAAGCGGGGAACAGAGGTGAAAGATTAAAGCTGAAAGACTAAAGCTGAAAGCGAAAAGACTAAAGCCGAAAGCGAAAAGCGAAAAGACTAAAGCCGAAAGCGAAATTGGCGCATCGCTAACACCTCCCCTCTGGGGAGGTTGGGTGTGGATTGAAAGACCAAAGCGGAATAAACCGATTGCTAACCCTCCTCTCCGGCTAGGCTGGGTGGAGTTTAAGTGTAAATAAATAATATGTCTGATAAACTAGTAATAGGGGTTACCGATTGTAGCAAATTCGATATTTATCGCAATTGGGTGCTATCCTACAATAAAAATTTGGAGGTTGTTCATTTAGGCTATAAGCTGAATAACTTCGACGATATTAAGAAATGCGATGGCATTGTTTTAACCGGCGGCGAAGACGTTAATCCGCGATTCTATAATCTCCCCGAGTATTATCATTATTGCCATGAAGATGACGTGGACGACCAGCGGGATGAATTTGAATTTAAAATTCTGGAATACACAGAGGCAAACGCAGTTCCTGTTTTGGGCATCTGTCGCGGCATGCAGGTTGCAAATGTCTTTTTTGGCGGCACTTTAATTCCGGATATCGCCACGTGGGGAAAATTCGATCATTCTAAAATGCCCGATAACAGCGATCGCTATCACGAGCTCATTGTCAATCCTTCTTCCTGGTTAAATAGAATTGTAAATACCGATAAAGGTTTAATAAACAGCAATCACCATCAAAGTACCGAGAAGGTGGGAAAAGGTCTGGTAGTGAGTGCCATTTCTCCCGATGGAACTGCTGAGGCAATGGAAAGGCTTCACCCGAAAGACAAACCGTTTCTTTTGCTCGTACAGTGGCATCCAGAAAGGCTAAAGGATCAACAGGGTCCTTTCAGTAAAAACCTGCACGAAGCATTTATTGAAGGAGTCCGAAAGTCCGGGGTGCGAAAGTCGGAAGATGAAAAAGACTAAAGCTTAAAGCCGAAAGGTAAAAGCTTAAAGACTAAAGAACAAACCCTTGACACTCGATACTAATTACTTGATACTCGATACTCACTACTTGATACTACAATCATGCAAATCATCAATCCAGCAACGGAAGAGGTAATCGCACATCTCGAAGAAGACCGCCAGCCTGCGCTTAATGCAAAGTTTAAACTTTTAAAGCAAGCGCAACCAATTTGGGCAGAAAAGTCGCTTAATGAAAGAATAAACATCATTTCTACTTTCAGTAGTTTTTTAGAAGCTGAAATCGAGCGTTTGGCAGCCACTTTAACAAGCGAGGTTGGTAAGCCCCTGCAGCAAGCCCGAAACGAGATCAATGGCGCAAGATCGCGAATTAAATGGATGTTAAGCAATGCTGAAAAATACCTGAGCGATGAGATTATGGTGGAGGAACCCGGGCTAAAGGAAATTATTAAATATGAGCCTTTGGGCGTAGTCTGCAACATTTCGGCATGGAACTATCCGTATCTTGTTGGCGTTAACGTTTTTATTCCGGCGCTGTTAAACGGCAATGCGGTAATGTACAAGCCCTCAGAATATGCAACTTTAACGGGGCTCGAAATTGAAAAGTTGCTAAAAAAAGCCGGCGTACCCGATGAGGTATTTCAAATTGCAATTGGGGGCGGACAAACAGGCGCCGAGCTGTTAAAGCTCGATTTCGACGGCTATTTTTTTACGGGCTCTTATAAAACGGGCAAACTGATTTACGAAGCGGTGGCGACAAAAATGGTTCCCTGCCAGCTTGAACTGGGCGGCAAAGATCCGCTCTATGTTGCCGAAGATGTTTCGGACGTTGAAAATACTGCAATGGCAACGGCCGATGGCGCATTTTATAACAACGGGCAAAGCTGCTGTTCGGTAGAGCGTATTTACGTTCACAAGCAACAATATGATGCTTATCTGTCCGCATTTGTTAAAGAAGTGCAAAGCTGGAAAGTTGGTTCGCCAACGGATAGCGATACGTATCTCGGCGCTTTGACCAGAAAGGAACAGATCGGCGTTTTACAAAATCAGGTTAACGATGCTTTGGCGAAGGGCGCAAAATTGCTTTACGGCGGTAAGCCCATTGCAAACAAAGGTTACTTTTTCGAGCCCACGGTTTTGAGCGAGGTAACCAACGACATGCTGGTTATGCAAGAGGAAAGCTTCGGGCCGATTATCGGTATTATGAAAGTTGAAAATGATGAGGAGGCTTTAAAGATGATGCAAGACACCAATTATGGCCTTACGGCATCGATATATACAGCCGACCAAAAAAGAGCGGAAAGTTTACTAAGCAAACTTGATGCAGGTTCGGGCTATTGGAACTGTTGCGACAGAGTAAGTGCGGCACTACCATGGAGCGGGCGGAAATATTCGGGCATCGGCGCCACACTTTCGCACCAGGGTTTGCGAGTCTTTTCAAAACCAAAGGCCTATCATTTACGCGGTTAATTCGATTATGGAAAACAATCAACTTATTGAAGGCGAAATTGCCGATTACCTTTTAACCGACGAAGGAATTCTAATTTCGTATAGCAAAAGTATTTTGCGCACTGTAAACAACATTACTGCCAATGTAGAATTGGTTAAAAAGATTACAGGCAACAAGCCTGTGCCGCTGTTAATTTATCTTAAAAATTCGCCTATTCCGGATAAGGAAACCCGAAAATTATCAACAGAAAAACTCCCTGAAATTTATACGGCAATGGCAATGGTTTCAAAGCCGGGCTTATCACAATTAATTATGCGTATACTTTTCAAGTTTCAAAACCCGCCCATACCGATAAAATCATTTACTGATGATAAGAAAGCCATGGAGTGGTTGAGGAAAAGCCTTTGAGGCCCACCCTAGCAAAGGCAGCGGTCAGGCTTGTTCCTCCTAGTCCCCCCGCAGAAAGGAGGAACTTAAGGGTCTGTCCAGCCCTGAACAAAGTTGACTAAAAAAAGTAGCTAAGATAGGGATTACTTCTCTTTGTGCTAAGTACAGCATGAGCTTCAAGCCTACTTTAAACACGGTGGATCAAACCACACACTCTGTTTCCCTCTTTACCGGAGAGGGACTTGCATTGTCAGAACAAATACCACACGCTTTGATAGGTTGAGGCTTTTTCTGTTTTTTTTAATAAATTGCGGATTAATATGCATTTCATCCATTCACAATTCTGACTTAATGAAAAAGTTATTCCTGATCATCTCATGCTGTATTTTTACGGCCAATTTATACGCTCAAACCTTAGTTAACGAAACGGAAATCGGCGATGGTGAACTAGCCATTTCTCCGGCGCCGATCGCTATCATTCCTGAGCCGGTTTCATTAATGAAAAAAGCCGGAACGTTTACATTGCCCGAAAATGTAACCATTCAGGCCACAAAAAGCAGTGAGGTTAAACAGGCGATTATTTATTTAACAGAAAGGATTAAAACAGCAACAGGAAAATTTGTAAGTACCGCCAACACGGCCAATCACCCGACAATAAAACTGATTTTAAATACCCAGCCTGATGCCCAGCTCGGAAACGAGGGCTATAAACTTAACGTAAATCCTACGCAAATTGTAATTATTGCTAACAAACCTGCCGGGATTTTCTGGGGCGCACAATCGCTTATTCAGCTCTTCCCAACCGAAATTGAAAGTAAGGAAGTGGTAGAGCAGATTAAATGGAAAGTGCCTTGCGTTGATGTTGTCGATTATCCAAAATTAGGCTGGCGGGGACTCATGTTTGATGTGGCCCGACATTTCTTTACAAAAGACGAGGTTAAACAATTTATTGATAACATGGTTCGCTATAAATTTAACCTGCTGCATCTGCATCTGGCGGATGATGAGGGCTGGAGAATTGAGATAAAGGGCCTACCAAAACTCACTGAAGTTGGCGCATGGAGCGTTAAAAAAGTAGGGACATTTGGCGATTTTACGCCTCCAACAGCCGATGAACCGCGTACTTACGGTGGTTTTTATACGCAAGACGATATTAAAGAGTTGGTACAATATGCGCAGGATCGCTTTGTAAACATCTTGCCCGAAATTGATGTTCCCGGACATAGCCTCGCGATTATTGCTTCGTACCCGGAATTGTCGTGCACGCCCGGTGCGGAGAACTATAAAGTGCGCTCAGGCGAAAAAATAATGGATTGGAGTCGCGGAGCCCCGCCAATTGCATTGGTTGATAACACGCTTTGCCCCGCTAACGAAAAAGTGTATAGCTTTTTAGATACCGTTCTTACGCAGGTTGCCCAGTTGTTTCCATTCGAGTACATTCACATGGGTGGCGATGAAGCGCCCCATAACTTTTGGGAAAAAAACGAACAGGTAAAGGCCTTAATGCAACGAGAAGGACTAAAAACCATTCCACAAGTGCAAGCCTATTTTGAAAAAAGGGTGGAACAAATTGTGATAGCCAAGGGCAAAAAATTTATGGGCTGGGATGAAATCCTCGAGGGCGGAGTATCTCCTACCGCAGCGGTTATGAGCTGGCGAGGAATGAAATATGGCATTCAGGCAGCAAATGATAGACACAATGTGGTGATGAGCCCGACCGAGTTTGCCTATTTAGACTATATGCAGGCCGATCAGGTAACCGAACCAAAGGTGTACGCGTCGCTGCGATTAAACAAGGCTTATCAGTTTAATCCTATTCCGGCAAGTGTAAATGCACAGTATGTTATCGGCGGACAGGCAAATCTTTGGACGGAACAGATTTTCAATTTCCGCCAGGTGCAGTATATGATCTGGCCTCGTGCTTTCGCCATTTCCGAATCAGTTTGGAGCCCTATCGAAAAGAAAAACTGGAGCAGCTTTGTAGATCGTACACAAGAGCACTTTAAGCGTTTGGATCTCGCAGAAATAAAGTATTCGCCAGCCATTTACGATCCGATTATCAATGTGAAACGTTCTCCAGACCGACAACTCATGATTGAACTAACGCCTGAGATTGATGGCCTGGATATTTACTATAGTTTTGACAATTCCACTCCCGATCGTTTTTATCCAAAGTACACTTCTGCGCTTGTTCCGCCGAAAGATGCCAGCATGCTGCGCATTATAACTTACCGCGGCAAACAACCCATCGGCAGATTAATCAGCATTCCGGTTGCAGATTTGCAAAAAAGATCGAAATAATGGGTAAGGAAATTGAACGCAAATTCTTGCTGAACCATGCCGAATGGGGAAAAGTAGAAAAGCCAGCCGGAAAGCATTTCAGACAAGGCTACATCTCGACTGATCCTGCCAAAACTATTAGAGTAAGGGCAACGGAAAGTACAGGCTGGTTGACCATAAAAGGAATGTCTGTTGGTGCTACAAGATTGGAATACGAATACGAAATTCCCTTAACAGAAGCCATAGAGCTGTTGGATAATTTTTCGGAAAGTGAACTCGAGAAAACACGATATGAAATTAAATTCTGCGACAAGCTTTGGGAAGTGGACGTCTTTTCGGGACGAAACGAGGGATTGATCGTTGCTGAAATTGAGCTCCTATCAGAAAGCGAACAGTTCAAGTTACCAGTATGGGTAGCAGACGAGGTTACGCATAACAAGCGATATTACAACTCCAACTTAACGTCACATCCTTTTCAAGATTGGGAATAGTTTCCTCGTGCTAGCGCTCGTTTCATTCATGCTAGCGCTCGTTTCTAACGAGCGCTAATTAACAAAAGCGTTTTCTACGCGACGACTTATTGTTTTGGCGTAGCAGCATTCATGCTGGCGCTGATTAACAAAAACGTTTTCTACGCCATGACTTACTTCGCTGGCGTAACAGCATTCATCCTAGCGCTCGTTTCTAACGAGCGCTGATTAATAAAAGCGTCTTCTACGCTTCGATAATGCTGATTAATAAAAGCGTCTTCTACGCGACGACTTACTTCGCTGGCGGAACAGCATTCGGTTTAATTATCTTTTTCAGCTCAACATCGAAAACAAGCGGCGTAAACGGATTAAACGGACCGCCTCCATTTTCGCCGAAGGCCAGCTTTGAAGGCAAAATCATTTTAATTTTTCCACCGACGCCAATCATTTGAATTCCCTGAATTACTCCTTGCGGTAGTTGGCCCAAAGGCAAGTTCCGCGGAACGTATTGAACGCTTTCAGAAAATATGCCTGCGTCTCGTGCAACCTTCGCATCAGAAGTATCGAACACATTTAGTTGTCCATTCGATTTTTTGTTAAGAAACTGCCCCGTATAATTCATCACTACGGTATCTAATAAAGTGGCCCGCTCGTTATTTCCCGGGCGCTCGATGATATATCTTAAACCCGAAGGCGCCGTATTCACTTTTAAGTCGTTTTCTTCGATGTATTTTTTGATTTTGGCCGGCTCTACAATTTTATTTTTTTCAATCAGGCCTTTGTACTCAGCCTCAAAAAACAATCGTTTCTTTGCATCAAATATAGAATCCGGATCGTTACCCTTGTGCAACACCTTCTCAATTTTGATGGTAAAAGTAGCTATCCTCGATTTTAAATTCTTGGGGTTCGGTTGCCCCGAATACTTCTCCATCGAATCTAAATTCAGTTTAAACACCGCACTATCACCCTCTCCCAACAGTTTCAATCCCGAAGTTAAATCGCCCGGAAACATCGACTTTGTAATTGCAAAGAAAGCCGGCCGTTCATTGTCATACGTGTTCACCATAACCGAATCCGGGTTGGTGGTCGTTTCTACCGTTTCTATACCATTCAGCTTCACATAATCCCCCTCCTGTATCTTGGGCTTCCCCTCGCTGCTATAAATCTTGTACATCATGCCGCCTTCACCTTTTTCAAACTTGTTGCAAGCAGATAAGCCCAAGGCCACCGCAAATACGAAGAATATACTCTTTCCTTTCATTTAGTTTTCCGTTAAATTAACAAACGTTCAGATGCCGTTTTTGTTGGGGTATTTTGTAATAATGCAGACAAAGATAGGTGATAATAAGTTTTTAATAAATCTGTACAATGTATTATTTCTATAAATTGCTGTTTCGGTCGGCGCAAACACCAACCGATAAGTGGAATACCGGAATCCACACAAAGGGAAAAGATTTTCTAAATCATCCCCCTGCCCCCTTCAAAGGGGGACGCATGGCGCAGATAGCGAACGAATAAATTTCAAACGTCACTCATATCGATTTTTATGCAATAAATTAAACTCAGCATGACAAAACCCGTGTTGTAATTGATAGCTTGACTCGGAATCCCGAAGATCTATCTCTTGCAGGAACTGTGTCCATACGATAACGAAGTGCTTTACTTGAGACTTGTGTCAGTCTGAGCGGAGTCGAAGACCTTTTCTATAGGAAAGAACAAATAAGCATCGCCCTTCGACTCCGCTCAGGGTGACAATGTTTTTTGTTTTTTCCTTAACTAAATGACATTGGGCGGTGCTCAGACTAACAATGTTTTTGTTTTTTGCTTACAGGTACAAACAAAAAAATCCTGCCAATTGCTCGGCAGGATTTTCAATATCTCAATACTTAATTATTTTTTTTCAGGGGTTTCAGCAGCAGCTGGTTTGCCCTTGATAATGTCTTTAATCTCTAAATCGAAGGCAATTGGGCTGTTTGGCATAATGCCAACTTGTGGAGCGCCTTGCTCGCCATAACCTAATTTCGATGGAATAATCACCTTGATTTTACCGCCTTTACCAATCATCTGTAAAGCTTCGTTAAAGCCTGGAACAGTTTGTCCGATAGCCATTTTTTGCGGGCCGTAAGGTTTTCCTGGGCGTGAGTTGCCTTCGGCCTTATCTAATTTCTCATCGCTGGTATCAAATATTTTGTATTTGCCGTCTTTACCTTTTTTAGTAACCCTGCCAGTATAGTCAACCAACACAGTATCGCCCACAGTTGCCCTTTCTGCCGAGCCCGGTTTCTCAATTACATAACTTAAACCGCTAGCAGTAGTTTTAACGTCTAGTTTGTTATCCTCAATAAAGCTTTTGATTTTTGCAGGCTCAGCAGCTTTTTGTTTGTCTGCTGTTGCTTTCATATCTGTCTGATACAATTCCATCACCCTTTTTTGGAAGGTAGAATCAGCCTCGCCAGCATTTTTCTTGAAAACCTTTTCAATTTTAACGGTAAAGGTAATGTACTTATCATTTTTAAACTGCTCTGGCTTTGGTTGTTTGCTTTGAGCAGCCATTGTATCTAAATTCACTTTAAAAGTAGCACTATCGCCTTCTCCAAATAATGTTAATACATCATTCATGTCGCCAGCATACATTTTCTTTTGTGCAGGAAAAAATGCAGGCATTTCATTGTCGTAAGTGCTTGCTAAAACAGAATCCTTATCGTTGGTTTGAACAAAGTTCATTTTAACGATATCGCCTTCCTTGATTTTTTCTTTGCCTTCTGAGTGGTGAATGGTGTACAACAACCCTCCGGCGCCTTTTTTCTCCTTGTTACAAGCCGCTAAACCTAAAGTTGCCGCTGCTAGAATAATTAATCCTTTTTTCATTTATTTATTTTGACTTTTTTTTTAAAAATTGATTACACTGATTTACTTTTTGCTCTTCAGACTTCGGACTCAACACTCCAAACTCAACTAAGCAAGCAACTGTTCTTTATATTCTTCCAAAATTGACTTAAACTCGGCTACAACCTCTGCCAACGGTTTTTCCGCAGCTCCACCAGCCGCATTTCGATGTCCACCGCCATTAAAATATTTTTTGCAGATCTCATTGGCCGGAAAATCGCCTGTAGATCTTACTGATAATTTAATTTTATCGGTGCGTTCTATAATTAAGGCCGCCAACTTAATACCGTTAATAGATAATGCATAATTCACTACCCCTTCGGTATCGCCGGTAGCGCTTTGATATTTCGCAAGCTCCTCTTTGGTAACCGAAATTATGGCCGTATTGTATTCCCTGATCACCTCCAACTTGTTGGATAAGCAATAACCTAAAAAACGGATACGGTTTTCACTGGCATTATCGTAAACCAACTGATGAATTTTCCAATGCTCGGCACCTAAATCAATTAAATCTGCCGCGATGCGATAAACTTCTGATGTTGCAGATGGAAAACGGAACGACCCTGAATCGGTCATTATTCCCGTATATAAACACGATGCAACATCTTTATTGATGCCGTCAACATCGTGCAATTGATTCACAATAAAATCGTACACCAACTGCGCAGCTGCACAGGCATTGATATCCCAATGGCGATAATCGTCGAAATCTTCGGGCTCCAAATGATGATCGATCATTATCTTTTTTGCACCTGCGGCTCTAACCAGTTCGCCGAGCTCATTAATGCGGCTTAGGGTGTTAAAATCAAGACAAAAAATAATCGAGGCTTCATCAACCAGTTTAGCGGCCTGCTCCTGTGCTTCGGTAAAAATAATTACGTCGGAGTTATTGGGCATCCAGTGCAAAAACGTTGGATAATCGGTTGGGGTAATCACCTTAACATGGTGGCCTTTCTGAATCAAATAGCCGTACAAACCTAACGACGAGCCCATTGCATCGCCATCTGGCTTATGATGGGTTGTTATTACAATTCGTTGTGGCGTAGCCAGTAAGGACTTTAATTCAGTTAGTGTCAACATATATTTTTTGCGCTGCAAAGCTAAGTAAAAATTAATATTAATGTGCGCATTTAAACGTTATCCTTTTAATATTCATCAATTAAAACGTATTTTTGCAAAAAAATTGATATCAAAACACAATGAGCACTAACAGAACTTTTACCATGATCAAGCCAGATGCGGTTGCAAACGGCCACATCGGATCGATCATAAATGACATTACTAATGCTGGTTTCAAAATCATCGCATTAAAATATACTAAGCTTACAGAAGAAAGTGCAGGTCAATTTTACGCCGTTCATGCCGAGCGTCCTTTCTATAAAGATTTGGTAAGCTTTATGTCTTCAGGACCTATTATTGCTGCAATTTTAGAGAAAGAGAATGCAATTGAGGATTTTAGAAAATTAATTGGCGCTACTAACCCTGCAGAAGCTGCAGAAGGTACAATTCGCCAAAAGTATGCTAAATCTATCGATGCAAATGCCGTTCACGGATCAGATTCTGACGAGAATGCCGAAATTGAAGGCAACTTCTTTTTTAAGGCCGACGAGCGCTTCTAAATTCAGCTGAAACTTACTGTTAAAACCTCGATTTGTTCGGGGTTTTATTGTTTTTGGCAATTTTGTATCTTACGCACCGAAATAATCAAACAAATTAATCGTTAGCAATAACAATACTCACACATAATGAAAAGAATTTTCTTAGCGGCTTGCCTTTCCGGATTGGCCGCTGCTTCTTTTGCACAAACCAAAACCGCCGTAAGAAAGCCTGTTGCAAAGAAAACCACCATTACCAAAAAAACCACTACCAGCGCTGCTATAACGAGCTTAAAATCGAGTTTAGACTCGACAAGTTATGCTTTCGGAACGTCAATCGGCGCCAGTTTAAAATCAACAGGTTTATCTACCTTAAATTACGAGGTGCTTTTAAGAGGGCTAAAAGATTCATTTGCGGGTGGCAAAGCCATATTAACGCAGGAGCAAGCTCAACAATGCATAAACGAAGCCATTACCAAAGCATCGGCAGTAAAAAATAAGGCTGAGGCCGAAGCCAATAAAATTAAATATGCACCCATGATAAAAGAAGGACAAACATTTTTAGAGGAGAACAAAAAACGTGCTAGCGTACAAACAACGGCTAGCGGCCTGCAATACGAGGTTATAACAGCAGGAACGGGGGTTAAACCTACGGCTACCGATTCGGTATTGGTACATTATAAGGGCACTTTACTTAACGGAAAACAATTCGACAGCTCTTACGATCGCGGCGAACCGATCAGCTTTCCGCTGAACAGGGTAATTGCCGGTTGGACGGAAGGCGTGCAGTTGATGCCAGCGGGTTCAAAATACAGGTTTTTTATCCCTTACAATTTAGCCTACGGCGAACGCGGTGCAGGTGCCGATATTCCGCCTTATAGCGCATTAATTTTTGAGGTTGAGCTGCTAAAGGTAAACGGGAAATAACGAAGCGGCGGGGCAAAGGGTCGGGAGCTAGCATGCAACATCACCTGCCCTTCCCAATGCTATTAAGTTAAGGATAAAGCGAAAAAATATTGTCATCCTGAGCATTTCGACTACGCTCAACACAGGCTCAGTCGAAGGACAGATATTTTTCGTTTTATCCTATAGAAAGGGTCTTCGACTCCGCTCAGATCCGATAGCTCATATCTTTATATTTATAAAAAAACAATCAGAAAGGTGGAGGCATCTTGGCCTTATAGCTAGACACGATTATTTACCGATGTTGACCGATAGGACTACCCTCCTCTTTTTTACTTCTTAAAGCCCGAACAGTACCGATTGACCAGGTCAGCGTACCCGGATCAGCTATTAACATGAGCAAAGGCCAAGAGGGTTTGCTGATTGATTAACTAAAATCATTATGAGCAACTTAAAGTATTCAATTGGTATCGACGTATCAAAAAAGGTTTTTCATTGCTGCCTGTCCATAATAGACAGCAATCAAAAGGTAACCGTGAAATCCACTCGTAAACTATCCAACAGCCCCAGTGGCTTCAGGGATCTGTTGGCGTGGACAAAACAACACAGGAAAGAGGATTTACCGCTACGTATTGTAATGGAGGCAACCGGGGTTTACCATGAGCAACTTGCCTGGTTCCTGCACTCCAAAGGACTGTCTTTAAGTATATTATTACCCAACAAGGCAAAGAAATACCTACAGGCAGATGGCGCCAATTCCAAGAATGACAGTATAGATGCCCGTGGGCTTGCCAAGATCGGTGCGGAAAAGAACCTGGAGGCCTGGACGCCAGGGAGCGAGAAGTTATTTGAGCTTAGGCACTATACCCGCCAGCACCAGAGCTTAAAGGAAATGACCAATGTTATCAGCAACCAGCTGGAGGCGCTGAGCAATGGTCAGTTTCAGAACAGGGAAGTTATCAAACAGTTGAACAAAACCATTAAATTCCTTAAGC